>Ga0207965_1000077_pt1 | contig 24545 bp, 26 predicted proteins | sample Knorr_S23_td_O2m_FD_185609 | JGI IMG/M metagenome (GOLD analysis project Ga0207965, IMG submission 185609) | Marine microbial communities from Southern Atlantic Ocean transect - Knorr_S23_td_O2min_ad_571m_LV (SPAdes) (version 2) | ecosystem: Environmental > Aquatic > Marine > Oceanic | place...
ATTTTCATCCGATGAAGGGTGAGCATTCAGAACAGAGACGTTCGTATATCTTTCTATTAATTTTTAGAGGGGTTGCGAACTTTTTTTTTGACTGAGGAAAATTTTCATCAGTGTTTTCATCCAATGATGGATGGTCAATCAGAATAAAGACGTCCGTATATCTTTCTATTACTTTTAGAGGGGTTGCGATTTTTTTATTTAAGAATAACAATTTAACAATTTATGTTTAATTGTTCGATATTAATCTTTTCGGAGAAAATAATGAAACTATATAAAAATATAAGTAAGATTGCAATGGTTGCCAGTTTGGCAGTTGCTATAAGTGGACCAACTTTTGCAGCAGATACAATTAAAGTGGGTGTCCTTCACTCACTATCAGGAACCATGGCAATTAGTGAAACAACATTAAAAGATACAATGTTGATGCTAATTGAAGACCAAAACAAAAAAGGTGGTGTTCTTGGGAGACAATTAGAGGCAGTAGTAGTTGACCCTGCGTCAAACTGGCCTTTATTTGCCGAAAAAGCTCGAGGTTTGATTGAAAAAGACAACGTCGATGTAATTTTCGGTTCGTGGACTTCTGTTTCTAGAAAGTCTGTTCTTCCAGTAATTGAAGAATTGAATAGTGTGTTTTTCTATCCAGTTCAATATGAAGGTGAAGAGTCATCTAAAAACGTGTTTTATACAGGAGCAGCTCCTAACCAACAAGCAATCCCAGCCGTGGATTATTTAATGAATGATCTTGGTGTTGAACGTTGGGTTCTTGCAGGTACAGACTATGTTTACCCTCGTACTACAAATAAAATTCTTAAAGCTTATCTAAAAGCAAAAGGTGTTGCTGATTCAGATATTATGGTTAATTACACGCCCTTCGGTCACTCTGATTGGCAAACAATTGTATCTGACATCAAATCATTTGGTTCTGAAGGCAAGCAGACTGCTGTAGTTTCTACCATTAATGGTGATGCAAACGTCCCTTTCTATAAAGAATTAGGTAACCAAAACATTGATGCATCTGATATCCCTGTAGTTGCATTCTCGGTTGGAGAAGAAGAGCTTTCTGGTTTAGATACCAAACCACTGATTGGTCATCTTGCTGCATGGAACTACTTTATGAGTGTTGATGCGAGTGTGAATGATGAGTTTATTGATAAATGGACGACATTTATTGGAGATGATAAGAGGGTAACTAACGACCCAATGGAAGCTCATTATATTGGTTTTAATATGTGGGTTAAAGCGGTTGAGAAGGCAGGAACAGCAGATTCTGAAGCTGTACAAGAAGCTATTATCGGCATAACTACGCCTAATTTATCAGGTGGTGTTTCTGCGATGATGCCTAACCATCATATCACCAAGCCAGTATTAATTGGCGAGATTCAGGCAGATGGTCAATTTGACATTATTTGGCAAACAGCAGGTCTCGTTTCTGGCGATGCATGGTCAGATTTTTTACCAGGCTCTATGGATTTGATAGCTGATTGGCGGAGTCCATTAAGTTGTGGAAACTACAACGTTAAAACAGCTAAGTGCTCTGGTCAGAATTACTAAATTCTGAATCATTAGTAATAAGTGGCGCCACCTAATAGTGGCGCCTTTTATCTGTATAAATAAAATAATGAAATACAAAAATTTTCTATCTTGGCAGCGTTGTGCAAATTTTCTCTCTCTATTTTTTCTTATAGTGGGAGTCTTTTCACCTTTGCAAAGTTTTGCCAAGGAAGAGAATTTTCAAGACCTTCTAAATCAATTGTCAACTAAAGATTTTTCAGCGAAATTCAACATTGTTGAAGAGATTGTGCTGAAGAATAACCCCGAAACTAAATTTATTCTTAATTCATTGTTAGATGGAAAAATTTATTCAATTAAAAGCACAAAAAAAGTTGTTTTTGCTGTCAAAGAGAAGAACAAATATACAATTACCGGTTTGCTTAACAACGAACCTTTAGGCATCTTTGCTAAGAATGAAGTTACAAAGGTCAGAATTAACAATAAGATTCGCAAAAAAATTAAGACCAGTCTTTCATTATTAGACTTAACTCATCCAGATGAATCGATCCGATTAGCCGCGGTTAAGAATATTTACAAAAGTATTAGTAATGAAGTTGTTAATACAATGCAATTGCTTTTAAAAACTGAGGAAAGTGAAGATGTCAGAAATTCTATGTCTGTTGTCATTAGTATTTATGATTTGAACAATGATAATCCGTCAGAACGCATTAAGGCAATTGAGAGTCTAAAGGGTAATTTAGAGCCTATTGTCAAAGTTCAGCTAAAGAAGTTAATAGATAATGATTTGGATGAAGGAGTCAGGCTAAAGGCACAACAAGCACTGACGCTAATTGAATCTAGAACAAAAATATTTAAAACACTCGAAACTGTATTTTTTGGGATGAGTTTCGGTTCTGTGCTAATCCTTGCGGCAATTGGTTTGGCAATTACTTTTGGGGTAATGGGTGTGATTAATATGGCTCACGGCGAATTAATTATGCTGGGAGCATACACTACCTACGTTGTTCAATTACTCATGCCAAATCATATTGGCATATCCATATTTGCAGCAATTCCTGCGGCATTTATCGTCTCTGGTTTGGTGGGCATCGCAATAGAAAGAGGAATTATTCGACATCTCCATGGCAGGTCTTTGGAGACATTGCTTGCAACGTTCGGTGTTAGTTTAGTGTTGCAACAGGTTGTTCGCACAATATTTTCTCCGCTTAATCGCTCTGTGGCAACTCCAGAGTGGATGTCTGGCGCGCTGGAGATAAACGGCATCCTGTCCTTGACCTGGAATCGGCTATATATTATTGCTTTTTGTTTAATTGTTTTTGCTGGCCTGATTGTAGTTTTGAAGAAAACCTCATTAGGTTTGCAAGTGCGGGCTGTCTCACAAGATAGAAGTATGGCACGCGCAATGGGGGTTCGTTCAAATTGGGTTGATGCAATGACATTTGGTCTAGGATCTGGTGTTGCAGGGATTGCTGGCGTGGCATTATCACAATTAACAAATGTTGGTCCAAATTTAGGCCAAGCTTATATTATTGATTCATTTATGGTGGTTGTTTTTGGTGGCGTGGGTAATTTGTGGGGTACCTTAATTGGTGGATTTGGTTTGGGTGTCATTAACAAATTTATGGAGCCTTGGGTTGGTGCCGTTCTGGCTAAAGTCTTAATATTAATATTCATTATATTATTTATTCAAAAAAGACCTAGAGGTTTGTTTCCCCAGAAAGGAAGATCTGTGGAGGCAAATTAATGTTACTTTTAAGAATTTTAAGGAATGACAACGGAGGCAAGATATTTCTATCGATTCTGTTGGCGGTTACGATATTAGTGCCGTTACTTAACTTGACACTGACTGCAGACAATCCTTTCCATGTCTCCTCCTATACAGTTACTATTTTAGGTAAATATTTAACTTATGCACTGTTGGCAGTTGCTGTTGACTTGGTATGGGGGTACCTAGGTATTTTAAGTCTTGGTCATGGTGCATTTTTCGCCTTAGGTGGCTATGCGATGGGCATGTATCTTATGAGGCAAATTGGTGATAGAGGCGTGTATGGAGACCCTATATTGCCTGACTTTATGGTTTTTCTTGATTGGAAAGAGCTGCCATGGTTTTGGTATGGTTTTGACCAATTTTGGTTTGCAGTGATTATGGCGATGCTTATTCCAGGAATATTAGCCTTTATATTTGGCTGGTTTGCTTTTCGATCAAGAGTTACTGGCGTTTATCTATCTATTATGACGCAGGCTATGGTTTATGCACTAATGCTTTCTTTTTTCAGGAACGAATTGGGTTTTGGAGGCAATAACGGACTGACTGATTTTAAAGACATCTTAGGGTTTAGTTTGCAACTTGATAGTACTCGGGCAGGGTTATTTATTGCATCATCAGTTGCTCTAGCTGCAGGTTATCTACTGAGTAGGTCAATCACTAATTCACGTTTAGGCCGAGTTGCAGTTGCGATTAGAGATGCTGAAGATAGAGTCAGGTTTATTGGTTATCGCGTTGAAAATGTAAAATTATTTATATTTACAATTTCGGCCGTTTTAGCGGGCATTGCAGGTGCATTATATGTGCCTCAAATAGGCATCATTAATCCGGGGGAGTTTTCACCTGTTAATTCAATTGAGATAGTTATATGGGTCGCTATTGGAGGTCGCTACACTCTGTATGGTGGTGTCATTGGCGCCTTATTGGTGAACTACTCTAAAACCTTTCTTACTAGCGCCATGCCTGAGATTTGGTTATTTGCTCTGGGCGGTTTGTTTATTGTGGTGACGATATTCCTACCCAAAGGTATTGCAGGATTGCTAAGCAAGTATAGGAGTGCAAAATAATGATAGAAAAAATTCGTGCATTCTTTGAAAGAGAGGCGCCTACAAGAAGTGTTGATTTACATAAAAATGTGGTTCTTTATTTAGAAGATATTTCTGTTAGTTTTGACGGCTTTAAGGCGATTGATTCTCTTAATTTGTATGTTATGAAAAATGAGTTGCGCTGCATTATTGGCCCAAATGGAGCTGGTAAGACAACCATGATGGACATTATTACTGGAAAAACTCGTCCTGACTCAGGCTCTGCATGGCTTGGCCAGAACTTTAATCTGTTGCTTCATTCTGAAGATCAGATTGCAAGAGCTGGTGTTGGCAGAAAGTTTCAAAAGCCTACCGTTTTTGAAAATTTAACAGTTTTCGAGAACTTAGAATTGGCCATGGATACTGATAAGGGTGTTTTTCCGACATTATTTGCACAGCTAAATTGTTTGGAAGAGGAATCAATAGAGGTGGTCATGGAAAGAATTAATCTTACAGCTCTGAGTGAGGACTTTGCTGGATCGCTTTCTCATGGTCAAAAACAGTGGTTAGAAATTGGCATGTTATTAATGCAGAATGCCCAACTCTTGTTAATTGATGAGCCAGCAGCAGGAATGACACACCAAGAAATGGACAAAACCGTTGAACTTCTGCAAAACTTAAAGGATAAACATACTATCATTGTTGTCGAGCATGATATGGACTTTGTAAGATCACTTGAAAGTCCTATTACTGTTTTACATCAGGGAAAGGTTTTAGCTGAGGGTGACATGAATAAAATTCAGAATGATCCAAACGTTGTAGAAGTCTATTTGGGTGAATAGAATGATTGAAATTAATAAATTGAACCAATATTATGGTCAGAGTCATACACTTCGGGATTTAAGCTTTAATGTGCTTGAGGGCGATTGTATCGCAGTGATGGGTCGAAATGGAGTTGGCAAAACTACACTGGTTGAGTGTATGATGGGTCTCCTCCCTGCTAAAAGCGGATCAATTAATTTTCAGGGTGTTGATATATCTCTTAGGCCTTGTGAAAGTAGAGCCTCAATGGGTATTGGTTATGTCCCTCAAGGAAGAAGAATTTTCCCGCTCTTAACTGTTGAAGAGAATTTAAAAATTGGTTTACCCGCAAGAAAGGATAAGTCTAATGTGATACCGGGATTTATTTATGAGCTTTTTCCTGTATTAAAAGATATGCTTGAACGCCGAGGTGGAGATTTGTCAGGTGGACAGCAGCAGCAGTTAGCGATTGGCAGAGCATTGGTTATTGATCCAAAGTTATTGATATTAGATGAGCCTACTGAAGGCATACAACCAAATGTAATTATTGAAATTTGTGATATTATTCGAAAATTAAATACAGAGAGAGGTGTTACTGTAATTCTAGTGGAACAGAAATTACCAATCGCCAGAAGAGTTACTGACAAGTTTGCTATACTTGATAGGGGCTCAAATGTCTATTCCGGTTTAATGACGGAATTAGATGATAAGTTAATTAAACAATATTTAACCGTATAGAGGAGAGCATACATATGTTGAGAAGAATTAGAATATCTACTATTCCTATATTATCATTATTAATTACAACCCCAGTATTTGCCCATGATTCATACGAACACTTGCTTGGTTATATGCATGAAGTAAAAAATGCATTCGAATTAGTAAGTATCATATTAGTAATTACTACTCTTTTTGTTGTTGTTACTTTTTTGACGAAATGGCAAAAAAAAGATAGTAATAAATGATGTTACTGTTTTAAAAATAGGCAAGTTTTATGAGTAGCACTTCACAACAGGGATGGGTCGCTAAATTAGAATTAAACTTTTCTGCAAGTAGGTCTAAAACTTTTCTATCAAAAAGAAAGCATATAGGACCACTGACTATTCAACGCCCTTTTTATCCGGAAGAAGGTTTATGTCATCTGTATTTATTGCATCCGCCGGGAGGCGTAGTTGGCGGTGATCAACTCTCAATTGGTGTTAAAACTGATTCTAATTCTGGAGCCTTAATAACAACTCCTGGTGCAACAAAGATTTATCGTAGCAGTGGTCATAAGCGTTCTATTATTAATCAGAATTTTACCGTTGCTAACAATAGCTCACTTGAGTGGTTACCAATGGAAACTATTATTTTTCCTGGTGCCAGATCAAAATTTTCTACCAAGTTTTCGTTATTTGGCAATGCAAGGGTGGCAGCTTGGGAGATTCATTGTCTTGGAAGGCCGGTAATTAATGAGTCTTTTAGTGCTGGGAAATTAGAATTTAGCTTTGAATTGTGGCGAGATGAAATCCCCATCTTGCTTGACAAATTAATCATTGATGAATCTGAACTAGATAATGCAGTTGGCCTCAGGGGGTATCCAGTTTTTGGAACATTTATTATTAGTAATACCAGTAAAGAGACGTTGGATATAGTTCGCACTAAACTGTTTGAGGGTGATGATTGTGTTTTTGGAGCTACTCAGATTGAAGACATTGTTATCATTAGATGTCTCGCCAGAAAGACTCATTTAGTCCAAGATTTTTTTAGGGAAGTTTGGCAAACAATTAGGCCATTAGTTTTTGATAGAGAAGCCTCAATACCTAGAATTTGGGCAACATAACTTTAAGGGTATAGATATGGATTTAACACCTCGAGAAAAAGATAAATTAATAATATTTACTGCAGCCTTATTGGCGCATCAACGCAAAGATAGAGGGGTTAAGTTAAATTATCCAGAGTCCATTGCATATATTTCATCCGCCATATTAGAGGGCGCGCGTGATGGCAAAAGTGTAGCAGAGTTAATGTCGTATGGTCGACAGCTACTGACAACAGATGATGTGATGCAAGGAGTAGATTCGATGATTTCTGATATTCAGGTAGAGGCTACGTTCCCGGATGGAACTAAGCTTGTCACTATTCATAATCCTATTCAGCCTATTGAGGAGGTTATCGATAATGATCAAGAACTTGATGAAGTATTAATTCCTGGAGAAGTGTTAATCAATATATCTGATGAGATAGAGATTAATTTAAAAAGAAATCGTATTAGAATTCTAGTAGCAAACCATGGAGATAGACCTATTCAAGTTGGTTCTCATTATCATTTTTATGAGGCGAATGCAGCTCTGTCTTTTGATAGAGAAAAAACCAAGGGCTTCAGATTAAATATTCCTTCAGGAACTGCAGTTAGATTTGAACCTGGACAAGAACGTAAAGTGGAATTGGTTGAGTATGATGGAGAAAAAGTTGTCTATGGTTTTAATGCTAAAGTAATGGGGAAATTATGAGCAGAATTTCAAGAAAAGCTTATGCCGAGATGTATGGCCCTACAACGGGTGACAGGGTTCGTTTAGGAGATACCGAGCTTTTTATTGAGGTAGAAAAAGATTTCACCACCTATGGTGAAGAGGTTAAATTTGGTGGTGGAAAAGTAATTCGCGATGGCATGGGCCAAAGTCAATTATGTAGCAAGGATGTTGTTGATGTGGTAATTACTAATGCACTTATTCTTGATTATTGGGGTATTGTAAAGGCAGATATTGGTATCAAAGATGGTCGTATCAGAGCCATAGGGAAGGCAGGTAATCCAGATGTACAGTCAAATGTTGATATTGCAATTGGGGCAGGTACTGATGTCATTGCAGCAGAAGGACAAATTGTAACAGCAGGCGGTATTGATGCTCATATTCATTTTATTTGTCCACAACAGGTTGAAGATGCTCTGATGTCAGGTATTACTACAATGCTAGGTGGGGGAACAGGCCCTTCGGCTGGAACTAATGCCACAACATGCACTCCAGGACCATGGAACATTCACCGAATGTTAGAAGCAGCTGACAATTTACCGATGAATTTAGGTTTTATGGGCAAGGGAAATGCAAGCTTATCCCAGCCATTGGAGGAACAGGTATTAGCTGGAGCAATGGGATTGAAGCTTCATGAGGACTGGGGGACAACCCCTGCTGCTATTGACAATTGCTTGTCAGTTGCTGAAAATTACGATATTCAAGTTGCGATTCATACTGACACATTAAATGAATCGGGTTTTGTTGAGGATACGATAGCCGCTTTTAAGGGTCGCGCTATCCATACTTATCATACTGAAGGTGCGGGTGGAGGTCATGCACCAGATATTATTAAAGCTTGTGGTTATAGCAACGTACTACCTTCCTCGACAAACCCAACAAGACCATATACTATTAATACAGTTGATGAGCATTTAGATATGTTGATGGTTTGTCACCATTTAGATCCATCAATAGCAGAAGACGTTGCATTTGCTGAATCACGCATACGCCGAGAAACAATTGCAGCAGAGGATATTCTCCACGACTTGGGCGCATTCTCAATGATTTCTTCAGATTCACAGGCAATGGGTCGTGTTGGTGAAGTGATTATCAGAACTTGGCAGACAGCCAATAAAATGAAAATTCAACGCGGACTTTTAAAGGGAGAAATTTCTGATCATGATAACTTTAGAGCTAAGAGATACGTTGCAAAATATACAATTAATCCCGCTATTACACAGGGTATAGCACATGAAGTGGGGTCAGTAGAAGTTGGAAAATTAGCGGATTTAGTTTTATGGAAACCTAAATTTTTTGGTGCTAAACCTAGTTTAATTATTAAAGGCGGTATGATTGTTGCAGCCCCAATGGGAGATCCTAATGCTTCAATACCAACACCTCAGCCAGTTCATTATAGAAAGATGTTTGGGTCACTGGGGGCAGCTAAATGTAGCACTAGTATGACATTCTTATCGCAGGCAAGTATCAATAATGATATTGTTGGACAACTTCAACTTAAATCGTTGATAGGGTCTGTAAAAAATTGTAGAACTGTTATGAAATCGTCAATGATTCATAATGACTATCAGCCTAATATTGAAGTTGACCCACAAACCTATGAGGTCAAAGCGGATGGAATTTTATTAACTTGTGAGCCTGCAGATGAACTCGCTTTGGCACAGCGGTATTTCTTATTTTAATAATGAAGGCATTTATAAAAAAAATTACCAGATCTAAAAAAATTGATGGAACGTTAACTCTTACTTTAGAGCAAAGATCAAAGAGTCGCCTTAAAGCACGTCTTGATATTGGAGAGGATGTTGGTGTTTTTATGCAAAGAGGCAGCGTTCTTGAGCATGGTGATTTGATCGAAACAGAAGAAGGTTTTATTGCGCAAATTATAGCCGCGCCAGAACAACTTTCATCAATATATACGGATGATTTATTATTATTAGCACGTGCTTGCTATCATCTAGGCAATCGTCATGTCGAGTTACAGATTACTCAGAAAAGCGTACATTATAGACATGATCATGTACTGGATGAAATGCTAAAAAGCTTTGGACTCAATGTGATTTCAGAGTCGCTTCCTTTTCAGCCAGAAAAAGGCGCATATAATTCTCAATCTACTAGTCATGGCCATCATCAAGAACACTAAACATCTTAGGATCTTAAGGCTGATGAGTATAATGAGCCCCACACTTCCAATTGGTGGATTTAGTTATTCTCAGGGAATCGAAAAAGCTGTTGAGGATAGATGGATTAATGATATGGATACCTCTTATCAATGGCTCAGTGGACAGCTTTATTGTGGATTCGTTTATACGGACCTACCTATACTAAGAATGCTTTATGATGCATGCGATTGTGGCAATAAAGATGAAGCCTTTAAGTGGAGCAAAATATTGTTGGCATGTCGAGAAACGAGCGAGTTGAGGCAGGAAGAAGTTAATCGTGGTCGAGCATTAACTAAAGTTATAGAGGGGCTCGAAGATTCAATAACTGATGGCTGGAAACATGTCATTAGGACAAATCATTTATCTGGGTTAGCATTGATTGGTAACTATTGGAAAATACCTATTAGTGAATTGCTGTTGGGCTATAGTTGGTCTTGGCTTGAAAATCAAGTATCAGCTGTAGTGAAAATTATTCCTCTAGGTCAGACACAAGGTCAGCAATTACTTCACAAGTTACTGGAATTGGTGCCAGATATTATTAAGCAATCAATGTTGTTAGAAGAGACAGAAATTGGTAGATCTCAGCCAGCATTGGCAATTGCTAGTAGTCTGCACGAGACACAATACACAAGAATTTTTAGATCATAGGAGGTGAAAGTGAGCGATAAACAACCACTACGTATTGGGATTGGTGGTCCAGTAGGGTCAGGTAAGACAGCACTTTTAGATTTATTATGCAAGGCCATGCGCGATACTTATCAAATAGCTGTTGTAACTAATGATATTTATACTCAAGAGGATGCAATGTTTTTAACAGCAAGTAACGCTTTGGCGGCAGATCGAATCATTGGCGTAGAAACTGGTGGCTGTCCTCATACGGCTATTAGAGAAGATGCCTCAATGAATCTTGCTGCAATAGAAGACTTAAGTCAAAAATTTAATGATTTAGATATTATTTTTGTTGAAAGTGGTGGTGATAATTTATCAGCCACTTTTAGTCCTGAGTTAGCAGATATTACTATTTATGTGATAGATGTTGCAGAGGGTGAGAAGATACCAAGAAAAGGTGGACCAGGTATTACGCGTTCAGATTTATTAATTATTAACAAAATTGATTTAGCACCATACGTAGGAGCCTCCTTGGAAATTATGGAAAGTGATTCTAAGAGAATGAGAGGAGAGAGAAAATTTGTATTTACAAATCTTAAGAAATCCATTGGGCTTGAAAAAATTATCAATTTTATTGTGAAAGAGGGGATGTTATAGTTTACACCTAAGCTTCACCCTCCCTCACACATCAAACGGAATTTGGACTTTCTAGTACTTATGTAGTTCGTTGGCGTTATAGAGTGTCAGGACTACCATTTGTAATAATTCGTAACAAATCAAAACATTTTGCGACATATACATAAATAAACTAGTTGTTGGTTCTACCGAAAAAAAGGGGTAAGTAATGGTAAAAAATTATGAAAAGAAAAAAATATGGTTAGATCCAGATGAAGTTATGAAATATGGTACTGATCTGGAAACAGTTAGACGCTATAAAATGATAGATGCTGAAAAAGCTAGATTAAAATTCTATAGGATATCTAGTAAAATATTTAGATACAAGTAATACAGCTTATCAACTAGGCGTCCGATTTCGAAGTTTCGCTTCAGTCCCTAGACAACCTTGCCATTCCCATAGATATTTATCTATAACCACTCTCCCTCACACATCAAACTTCTATTGCTGGTTGATTGAGTACTCTTAAGGTCAAAATACCATCAATTTGCTTTAAATTATCAATCGCCATATCAGAAATTTCAGACTCCAAGTCAATTAAGGTATAAGCAACTTCATCCCTTGACTTATTAAGCATATCAACTATATTGACTCCTACTTCAGCTATAGCATTTGTAATTTGACCAACCATATTGGGAATATTTTTGTGCGTAATTGCTAGGCGCTTCTCCCCTGCCCTAGGCATCTTTGCTTCTGGAAAATTTACCGAGTTAACAATATTGCCATTTTCAAGATAGTCTTTAATTTGCTTTGCTACCATGATTACGCAATTAACTTCTGCTTCCGCTGTTGATGCACCAAGGTGTGGCAACGCAATCACTCTGTCATTGTTTTTCTTATCGTTAATCGGAAAGTCGGTTACGTAATACTTTATCTTGCCAGAATCGAGTGCTTCTATTAGAGCATCTTCATCGATAATTCCATCTCGAGATAAATTAATTACTACAGCGTCTTTAGGTAACAGAGCTATACGCTTTGTATTTAACAAATTTTTTGTGCCTTCAACTAATGGAACATGAAACGATACAAAATCACTTTTCGAAAATAGTTCTTCGATATTTAAAGCTTCCTGAACATCTGCAGTTATCTTCCAAGCATTCTTTTTTGTGATTGATGGATCAAAGCCGATAACATTCAAGCCCAATGCATGCGCTGCATTGGCAATTTCAACGCCAATTGCGCCAAGTCCTACAATTCCCAAAGTTTTGCCAGGCAACTCTGAACCAGAATAATTTTTCTTACCATCTTCCACTGTTGATTTAAGATTATCAAGAGGTAAATTGTTCACATAATTCCATGCCTGACAAATATTACGACTTGCAAGTAGCATCGATGAAATCACTAATTCTTTTACTGCATTTGCGTTAGCTCCTGGTGTATTAAATACGACAACACCACGATTACTCATTTTCTGTAAAGGAATATTATTCACCCCAGCACCAGCACGACCAACAGCTTTTAAGTTTTCGTCAATTTCCATTTCGTGCATCGCTGCGCTACGAACTAGAATGACATCAGGATTTGTTAGCTCAGAGGAAACTTTGTATTTGTCTTTAGGGAATTTTTCTAAACCTATCGGTGAAATGTTATTTATTGTTTGTACTTTTATCATTTAATCTCTACGAAGTTAAATTAAAGCCTTTGCTGGCGACAACAAAAGGAGGTAAGTCGACGCCAACTAAGCCATTAGTCTCCTGCCACACTGCATTAGAATGAAATGTGATATAGGAAGGTCTTAAATGAAGGTTTAGCCCCTCCAAATATATTCTTTTAATTGTCACTTCTATGACACAAATCCGGACATTTTATAGCAAAAGTGAATCTATTTCAATCAAAGTTGAATTTATTTTTAAAGTCTACAAACCCCCTTCTAATAATAGGTATACTTATGTCAACTTGATAACCAATGACGGTTGTCAATAGAAAACATTGATGTTTAGCTGAGCCCAATATGTTTGCGCACAGCTAAACTTTTTTTTGTCAGTTTGATGATGAGCTGAACTGGTATAGATGCCTTTTACTCCTTAAGTTTTAAGGGTTAGGAGGTATTTTTTTTGTCTTCGTTTAAGGAGCTTTAACATGAATATGGTGACAATAGTTACCCAAGCAAAATGAACACATTCATTTTGCATAGCAAAGACTTAACTTTGGCTCAAAGACTTGCCAATGAATTGCAAGGGGAACTAGAAGAACGAAAAAAACATTTTCGTATTCATACAAATCTATCTGCAGACCTAGAGCAGTTAAGAGAGCTTTACGAAGTCGACATTAACCTTCTTAGTAAAACATTTGATTACTCCCAAGTCGCTCTCTTGGTTAGTGATATGGACTCAACACTAATTACAAATGAAACCATTAATGACATTGCAAGTCCTGATATAGCAAGCAAAGTGTCTTCAATTACTGAGCAAGCTATGGATGGAAATTTAGATTTTACATCCTCATTTAAATCCAAAATTTCCTTGCTTAAAGGGACAAAAAGTGAAACCCTAGAACAAGTCTATAACGAACAATTGAATTTGAGCAAGGGTGCTCAAGAGCTAATTAATTTTTTTAAATTAATTGATGTGAAAATGGCTGTAATTTCAGGTGGATTGTCTTATTTTGCCAAACGCCTGAAGGATCAATTAGGATTTGATAATTATCGAGCTAGCAACATAGAGATTGTAGACAACTGTTTAACAGGAAATATCATTGGCAAGGTTATAGATGCTGATGCAAAGGCTCAATACATTCACGAACTTTGCGCTCAATATGGCTTTGAAAAAAACCAAGTCGTAGCTGTAGGTGATGGTGCTAATGATTTAGAAATGATGAAAATAGCTGGCCTCTCAGTTGCATATCATGCTAAACCTTTGTTGCAGAAAAATTGTGATGTTGTTATTAAGTATGGTGGTTTGGATACAATTATTGATTTTTTTGAAAAAATAGAAAATAATTCTAATAATTTAGTATTAATTTAGAAATAAAGTTCTTTTTTTTCATTTAATGAAAATAAACACTATTAATTACTATAATTTAAAAAATAAATTATAAGATTGTTACAATCGTAAACCTGCCAAGGGGCGTTGCATTGAGATATACCTCAATCAGGCTTGGCAATCATAACTACGCTCATTTTTTTAACTTAACGGGAAAATAAATGAGTAACTCTACCATTCAAAAAAATAACTTCAAAGCAACCGATCTCAATCTTGACGGTTTTCATAATGACTATAAAGTAGCTGATATCAATTTAGCAGACTTAGGTGAAAAAAATATGAGTTTAAATATGAAAAACCTGTTAACTCATTTGCATCACCCCCACTCAGTTAAAGATTACCAAGGTGATGAAGATCCATCTGCTGTTAAAATTTCAGAATATTGGGGTAAAACACCAAATCAACTCAAAAATCCAAAAATTAGCTTTGAATTTTTCCCGCCAAGGTCGGACGCTGCCAAAAAATCGTTAAAGGAAGTTCACCGTAAACTGAGTAGTATTAATCCTGAGTATTTTTCTGTCACATTTGGTGCGCTTGGCTCATCTCAAAATGCTACATTTGATACTATAGTTAATCTTTTAAAAGATACTAAAATTCCAATAACCCCGCATCTCACTTGTGTAGGCACTAACAAAAAACAAGTCACTAATTTACTTGATGAATATATTATTCAAGGTGTAAATCAGGTGATGGTTCTAAAGGGTGATGCTCCAAACGCAATTGTAAAAAAAGGAGATTTTGAATACGCAAATGAGATGGTTAAATTCATTAAAGAAAATTATGAAAATATAGATATTCTGGTAGGAGCTTACCCTGAGAAGCATCCCCATTCAAATTGTGTTGGAAAAGATATTGATTTTTTTGTAGATAAAGTTAATGCTGGAGCAACTAGTGCTGTTACTCAATATTTTTATAATATTGATGCTTATTTTAGCTTCGTAGATGAGGTACAAAAACTTGGTGTTGATATTCCAATAATTCCAGGAATTATGCCAATTACAAATTATGACAACATAATTAATTTTTCTACAAACTGTGGCGCTGAAATTCCTTCTTGGATACTTAATCGTCTAAAACTATATAGGAATGATTCCAAAAGTTTAAAAGAGTTCGGAGAAGATGTTGTAAGTGAAATATGTTTAAAACTTAAAGCGGGTGGGGTGAAGAATTTTCATTTTTACAGTATGAACAGAGTAGAACCCGTCCTATCTATCGCAAAAAGAATTTTGTAAAGAAAAGGTTTAGTGAAGATATCTTTTTGAATGAACCCAGCCTTGTAGCTTTTGAAAATCTGTCTTCTTCTCAGGTTGGACAATTTTTTCTAACTCAACTAACCTCTCATTCAGCTCATTAAAGGCACTAGCGTAGTGCTTACTTTTGATAGACTCTTGATATAACTTTGATTTAAGTGTTGCAATCACAGAAACCAAATCCTGGTCGTTAGTAGCATCGCTAATTTGATTGCCTTCTCTCATCTTAACTTGAGTATCTTGAAAGCGCTTTAAATGTTCAGAAGCTTGATAATCTTCTTCAGTTAAAAACTGATTAGTAGCTAGATTATTTGGATTAAAGGGTTGAACTCTTGCTGAAATATTTAGATCTTGAAGGGAACCACGTGTTGTTGGTTGTTGGACAGTAAAACCGCTGACACCAAGTAAGCGTGCTACCCATGATATGCCAAATCTAATCACTTAAACTCCCAATATAGTTTTACACATGTTACCCAAATATTTTCTATTTTTGTGAGGTTTTTTTATTTTTTTTCATTGATTAATTCATCTACTACAGCTTGGTCAGATGGGTTTAGTGTAACTCTTATATTTTTAAAACCAATCATTTCTGCTTGAACTTTTATTCGTTCACTTAACACAATAAGGTTTCTTGACTTAAGTTTATCGAAATGACTAAAAGAGACATCTTCAACTAATTGAATTATATTAGAAAGACTTTCAATACTGTTAGCAATTACTGTGCCATCTGGAGAGCCTAAAAAACGCTCAATGGATTCAATATGGTGACTTGTCAATTCACAAGGCGTTCGTTCATACACCTCTAGGTAGTCCACTTGGTTCATTAACTGCAAGGAATTCTTCAACGTTTCAGAACCCCCTCTTCCTCTAACTATAAGTATTTTCTTATTTTTTAATCCTTCACAATCTGGCATAGTTAATAGTTCATTACTTGAGGCGTTATTTTTAGGATAGCAGTCAACTTGAATTCCCTTATCAATTAATTTTTTTGCAGTAATCGACCCTACCGCAAATACCTTGAAAGGCTTGATGAATAGTTCCTTGAAATATTCTTCAGCATACTTGACTGCATTAGTACTAATAAAAATAATGACGTCGTATTGCTGTCCTGAGGTCTTCGTATTAATTTTATTGATCTCAAAGGCAGGGAAAAGTTCATAATCTAGTTCCAATCCACTAAGCAATGATTGCAAATTCGCAGACTGAGCCAATGGTCTTGTTATGAGTATCATCGCTTCATTATAAATATGTTTTTTTGATTTGGGCTTAGATGCCTTTATAATATGCCCCATAACATTTCTATATAACAACATAAAATCATCATGTTATTGTCAATTATATCTCTTGTATCTGGCTTTATATTGCTAATTTGGAGTGCTGATGTATTTACAAACAATGGCGCTAAAATTGCCAGAATATTTAATATTTCACCACTAATAATAGGCCTACTTATTTTTGGCTTTGGGACGTCAGCACCCGAAATGCTAGTCTCTGGAATTGCTGCTTATAGTGGTCATCCTGAAATGAGTGTAGGTAATGCATTTGGATCAAACATATTTAATATTGGCCTAGTCCTTGGAATAACAGCGCTCATTCTTCCTATACAAGTTGAAAAATCTGTACTAAAGAAAGAATGGGTATTCTTAATTTTGTCGACCTTAGTTGCAGGACTTTTGTTGTTGGATAAATACTTAAGCTTTTATGATGGGCTAATCCTTCTTGCCCTCTTAATATTGTTTCTTTTCTATGTTTTCAAGCAATCAAAAAAAGACAGCCTTAATGGGATTGATGATGTTGATAGTAAAATCAATAATAAAGAAAAAGGTAAGACTTGGCTTTTGCTGATTGTTTCTCTTATAATCTTAATATCGAGTGCAAAACTTGTTGTCTGGGGTGGAACAGTCCTAGCATCAACCTTTGGTGTGCCTGAATTAATTATCGGACTTACCGTTGTTGCACTTGGAACTAGCCTACCTGAACTAGCTGTTTCGATTAGTAGCGCTTTAAAAAAGCAGCATGAAATGGTCATTGGAAATATTATTGGCTCAAATTTATTTAATACTTTAGGAGTACTTGCAATTCCAGGATTAATCTCACCTTTTAAAATTCCTGCTGAACTATTGAGTCGCGACTATATCTACATTTTCATACTGACCTTTTTAATAGTTATTCTTCGCTTTAAGGATAAAATTAATCGTTTCGGTGGTTTTGCATTATTGTTTGTTTTAGGTGGATATCTATATCAATTGTTTTGGATCTAGTTGTAAAAAATCTTAGTGAGACTCAAGAACTTGGTAGAAAGCTTGCGTATTGTTGCGCCTCTCTTAAAGATTCATGCGTTATATATTTAATTGGTGATCTTGGGGTAGGAAAAACTACTTTAGCTCAAAGTTTTATTCAATATTTTGGATTTGATAGAGTGAAAAGTCCAACCTATTCATTAGTGGAGAGCTATCAAAATGAAGACATTAATATTCATCACTTTGACTGCTACAGGCTTAGTGACCCTGAAGAATTAGAATACATAGGTATACGTGAATACCTGATGCCCAAACATCTGCAACTCATAGAGTGGCCTGAACTGGGAAAAGGTGCTATTGCAAAAGCTGACATTTCCATTAGTCTAAGTGGCGATGGAGATGAAAGAAAAATTAATATTGAATCTCTAACTAAAGTAGGAAAATTTGTTACAAGATGCGCTATTTCTTAAGTTTGATTATTGCTCTATTAGTTACTTCGGTATACGGTGAAGAGAAAACTACTCTATATGACTTTAGGTACTGGACAGCACCAGATCATACTAGAATTGTAATTGATACTGAAGAAGATACTCTATTTAGTATTTCTAAAAATAATGACTATATCGTCATAAGTGTCGATGATGCTGAAGTGTTATCAGATACATTTTCTAATATTTTTTTTAAAGATGAAAGAATTCAAAAAACTCGTATTAAGCGTGACAGAGAGACCATTAAATTAATTTTTCATATCAATAAAAATTACAGAGTTAAGCATTTCACATTAACGCCAAATACAAAGTATAAGCACTATCGATTAGTCGTTGATATTATTGACTTGGAAGCAAAATCGACTGTAAAATCTACCAAAACGGTCAAGGATCAAACTCTAAGTAATAGGAAAATTATATTGGTTGATGCAGGTCATGGCGGAGAGGATTCTGGTGCAATTGGGAAAAACAAATCTCAAGAAAAAAATGTTAATTTAGCAATTGCTAAAAAATTAGTCACTACTATTAATAAAAATCCAGAATTAAAAGCCATCTTAACGCGAAGTGGTGATTACTATATACCGCTAACTAAAAGAATAACAATAGCTCAAAAAGAAAAAGCTACAATGTTTATTTCTATCCATGCTGATTCTGTTGAAAGCTCAAGTGCTAAAGGTGCTTCAATTTATACCTTAAGCGAAAAAGGTAACAACAGTAAGCTGGCTAAACAATTAGAGCAATCTCAAAACCTAGTTGATCAATTCGGTGGAGTAGAAACAGTTATAGATAATGACCAGTTTTTAAAAAATATATTGACCGATTTTTCAAGAAAAGATAGAGATATACAATCTCAGAATCTTGCAAAGGAGATTCTTAAAGAACTTGACAAAATTGGGCCAGTTCACAAAATAGAGCCACAAAAAGCTAACTTTGTCGTCCTTAAAAGTCCTACCATCCCTTCGATTCTCGTTGAAACTGCATTTATTTCAAATCCAACTCAAGAAAAGCGTTTAACAAATAGCAAACAACAACAAAAAATAGCCAATGCGATTTATCAGGGAATTATTGATTATTATCTTAATCTAGAAAAAGATTTATAAAGCTTGATTATTACTGTTTTCTGAATCATCACTAAGAATAATTGCATCACTAACTAACTGATGAACGCTAACAATCATATATGGGTCAAACTCATAGTTAGGTAAGACTTTACTAAACTGTGATTTACATATAGCGCAGATTGCTGCCAACGTGTTGACACCATTTCTTTCTTCACTCTGCTTTAGGGCATACATTCTTGGTTTTGCGCCTTTTATTCTTAACTCAACAAGGTCATCTGTCAACAAACCGCCGCCACCGCCACAACAGAAAGTTGAAGCTTTAATGGTGCCTTTCGACATATCTGCAAAATTATTACATGCTGCCTTGATTACCTCCCTTGGTAAGATAAATTGCCCATTTTCAATATCCCCCATATTGCTTCCACGGGCTACATTACACGAGTCATGGAAAGTCACAACTCGATGATCATTCTTTGATTTGTCAAACAACAATTTATCTTGTTGAATTAAATCATAGGTAAACTCAATAATATGTTGTGGTTGTGGATAATTACTATCAAGTTGCTGTTGGAGTTTTAACGAATACTCATCATTACCACCACTTCCCAAACCAGTAAGAGTATTCCAAAAACTATAAGCAACTCGCCACGCATGGCCGCACTCACCAACAATAACTCTCTTAACATTTAAGTCAAGGGCTGCCTTACGAATTCGAAGAGCCCCTTGTCTCATTACATCATAATTACCTATAAACATGCCGAAATTTGCAGCCTCAGATGCATATGAACTCAAAGTCCAACTTACTCCACTTTGATGAAAAACTTTAGCATAACCAATAAGACCATCAATATGTGGTTCAGCAAAAAAATCTGCAGAAGGGGTAACCATTAAAACCTCAGAGTCCTTAATATCAAGTGGTAACTTTACAGTGACTCCAGTCTCTTCTTTAATTTCCGCCTCAAGGTCCTCTAGAGTATCTCTTAGAGCTGGCTCAGGCATCCCCAAATTATTACCAATTTTATTTATTTTTCCAAGAATTTGATTAGGGTACTTTTGCCCTACTCCAATAACATTCATTACTTCACGAGCAGCCATTGAAATCTCAGCTGTATCAATCCCATAGGGACAAAATACTGCACATCGACGGCATTGAGAGCACTGATGAAAGTAGTTATACCAATCATCTAGCATGGCCTCATCGAGCTCTTTAGCACCAACCAATTTAGGAAAATACTTTCCGGCAAAAGTAAAATGTCTTCTATAAACACTTCTGAATAAATCTTGCCTTGCAACTGGCATATTTTTAGGGTCAGCAGTGCCTAAGTAATAATGGCACTTATCAGTACAGGCACCACATTTAACACAAGCATCTAAAAAAACCTGAACAGAACGATACTTTGATTTCGTTTCTGCCATTTTGTCTATCGCAACCTGTTGCCAGTTTTCAACCTTCTCTCCAGGAAAACCTAACTCATTCTGAACCTCTGCACTAGCTTTAAAAGGTCCATTTCCTGCCATTGAATCTTTCTTAATAGCTGGAATCTCCAGATATGTTGGAAGTTTTTCAATACTATTTTCAGACACAATTATTTATCCTCATCAGAATTCTGCTCGAGATCAATTTTCTTATAGTTTTCTTTATTCTTAGCCCATTGAGAAATGTGTCTCTTTTTACGGGCATTATCCACCTGATTGAGTGTAGGTGAAAAAAATATACCTGGTGCATGTAGTAGTTTTGATATTGGAAAAATTGCTATAAGTAAAAATACCAAAAAAATATGTGCTAAAAAAAGAAATTCACTAGGTAACTCAGACCAATTAAAGGTAATAAGCCCTTCTGCGAAGTTTTTAACTAAAAGCATATTAGGGTGATTTTGGGCAAATGTCATCAACATCCCACTACCACCTATTACAATTAGTAACAATAACATCAAGTAATCAGATGGAGCTGAGATATATCTAACTCTGTCTATAAAGAGTCTCCTTCCAAGCAAGCCTAATAAGCCAAAAATAAGTGGATATGCTGCATATTTCAAAGGTTCCGTTTTGAGCAATATTGTAGGAATTTCACCAGGCCAAAAATAAACTAAATGACGAAAAAAAAGTAAGACTAAAGCGAGATGAAAACTCCAACCAAATATCCAAGTCCACTTACTAGCCTTAAATAAACTCTGAAATAGAAAAACTTCTCTAGCAATTCTCATTAATACGCCTATCCTGTTAAGAGGTGCTGGTGCAATAGGAATTTTAAGAGGTGCTGGAGTTTGCCAATATTGAACGATCTTATAGGACACGCCTGTAATGAAAATCAATACAGAAATGTAGAAAAAAAATGTAAAAAAAATGCTTGTTAATGACATATGACTTTATCTCAATCTAAGAAAAGCGTTTATCAAACCCTCTGAACTAAAAATTAAACACAGCCTGTTGGCTTAGGGAGGCCTGCATATCGACAACCTTGCTTTGCGGGACCATATGGGAAAAGAGAATAAAGATAGCGGGAGTTTCCCTTATCATTACCTAGTTTCTTGGCTATTGCTTTTGTAAGAACTCGCACTGCAGGTGCAAAATCATACTCTTTAAAGTATTCCTGGAGGAAATTAATGACCTCCCAATGTTCAGAGGAAAGATCAATACCGTCTTCCTCTGACATAGCAATAGCTATTTCACGACTCCAATCGCTTATCTTTAAGAGGTAGCCCTCTTCATCAACTTCAGTGCCAAGTATTTCTGCCATTTCTAAGTAGTCCTTTTAGAATTCATAAGAAAATTATTCACACTATTAGCAACGCCTCGACCTTCATTTATCGCCCAGACAACCAAAGATTGACCTCTACGACAATCACCAGCAGAAAAAATACCTTCTTTAGAAGTGGAGTAATCGCCATGCTCAGCTTTGTAGTTTCCTCGCTCATCTGTATCTATTTTAGCGTCTTCACTTAAATAATGCTCAGGTGAAACGAAGCCCATTGAAAGCAACACTAACTGAGTATCCCAAGTTTTTTCGGTACCTGATATTTCATTTAACTTACCATCTATTAATTCAACATTGATGGTTTTAATTCCACTTACATTACCGTTACTATCTCTAACAAAAGCCTTCGTAAGTAGCTGATAGTGTCTTGGATCTTGTCCAAATACCTTGTTAGATTCTTCATGGCCATAATCCACTCGGAAGATTGTTGGCCACTCTGGCCAAGGATTGCTATCGGAACGATCGGCAGGTGGTTGGCTCATTAACTCAAAATTGATAATAGACTTTGCACCTTGCCTAATTGCTGTACCAATACAATCAGTTCCAGTATCCCCACCTCCTATTACAATAACGTCTCTATCTTGCGCAGAAAGCTCACTCTTATCAGCATAACCATTATCAAGAAGACTCTTAGTATTAGAAGTCAAATAATCCATAGCAGGATAAATGCCTTTAGAATTTCGATTTTCAGCAGGTAAATCTCGCGCTTTCGTTGCACCAGTAGAAAAAATAATAGCATCAAACTTAGATTGTAATTCTTTAGTTGAAATATCACGTCCAATATCAATATTAGTCATAAATTCAATGCCTTCTTTCCTTAATAGTTCAACTCTGCGATTAACTACATCCTTTCCTAGTTTCATATTAGGAATTCCATACATCAAGAGCCCACCAATTCGATCGTTTCGTTCGTAAACAGTAACCGAATGACCTATTTGATTAAGTTCATCTGCAGCAGCAAGTCCAGCCGGTCCAGACCCAACAACTGCAACCTTCTTGCCAGACCTAGACGACACACTTCTGACCTTAATCCAGCCTTCTTCAAATCCTTTATCAACAATTGCTAACTCAATATTTTTAATGGTTACTGCAGGATGATTCAAGCCAAGAACACAAGAACCTTCACAAGGTGCAGGACATACTCGTCCTGTAAATTCAGGAAAATTATTTGTCTTTTCTAGTCTCTCTAAAGCATCACGCCATTCATTGTTATAAACAAGGTCATTCCATTCAGGAATCAAATTATCTATAGGACATCCACTCTCAGATTGGCAAAAAGGAACGCCACAATCCATGCAACGAGACCCTTGCTGTTGAAGTTGGTCTAAATTATGTGTACCTGAAAAAATTTCATCATAATCCTTAATGCGTATTTCTACATCACGATATGACTCTACTTCCCTATCTAGCTCTAAAAAACCGGTTACTTTACCCATTAATTATTCTTAAAAAAATAATGACTTTAATTATCTCATATTCTGATTAAAGCATTTAAAAATAAAAAGAATAATAAGTATTTTATGCCCTTTCGAATCTTGTACAGCACAGAAAACCACTGTATAATTAGCGGATTTTCAAAAACCCTAAAAAGGCATACAAGTGAATTTAATTAATCAAATTGAAAGTGAACAACTCAGATCAGATATACCTGAATTTTCTCCAGGCGATACTGTAGTTGTTCAAGTTAAGGTGCGTGAAGGAACCCGTGAAAGATTACAGGCCTTTGAAGGGGTAGTTATCGCTATAAAAAATCGTGGCTTAAACTCAGCCTTTACAGTCAGAAAAATCTCACATGGTGAAGGTGTTGAAAGAGTTTTTCAAACACATTCATCTTCGATTGATAGTGTTTCTGTTAAGCGAAGTGGTAAGGTTCGTCAGGCAAAACTATATTATCTTCGCGGTCTAACTGGAAGAGCAGCCCGCATCAAAGAGAAACTTAAAAAGAAATAATTTTCATCAATTTCCAAAATGCCAGTTTATTACTGGCATTTTTTTTGCCCAATCTATAAAAGACTAAAGTAGAATAACTTAGGATGAATGCTAACCTAATAGACCAATTTATTGATTTTTACTGGTTAACTACCGGAGCAAGTAAAAACACCTTAAGTGCTTATCGTTCTGATCTAAAAATATTTTCTCAGTGGCTCAATGAAACCTCACTGATTGAAGTCAATAAAAAACTTATTCAAGATTATTTCTTATATAGACAGTCCACTAAAATAAGTTCATCAACTCAATCTAGAATCCTTACTTGCCTGCACTCCTTTTATCAATTCTTATTAGATAATAATCTCATAAATACTGACCCTACTGAACAATTGTCCTATCCAAAATTAGAAAAAAAATTACCAGTATTTTTAAATATTCAAGAGGTGGAAAAATTACTTGAAGCTCCAAATAGCTCTTCACTTTTTGGGCAAAGGGATCGAGCAATGCTTGAATTATTATATTCTTGCGGACTAAGGGTGTCTGAACTGATTAATTTAAGTTATCACAATATCAATATAAAAGAAGAATTCATTCGTATTCATGGCAAAGGAAACAAAGAAAGAATTCTTCCAATGGGAGAGATAGCTATTGATTATTTGACGACTTATGAGTTAAATTCGAGACCCATATTACTCAAAAATGGCCAAAGTGATAGTTATTTTTTATCTAATCGTGGTAAGGCAATGTCAAGACAAAATTTCTTTTATATTATTAAAGCTTATGC
>Ga0207965_1000078_pt1 | contig 24513 bp, 23 predicted proteins | sample Knorr_S23_td_O2m_FD_185609 | JGI IMG/M metagenome (GOLD analysis project Ga0207965, IMG submission 185609) | Marine microbial communities from Southern Atlantic Ocean transect - Knorr_S23_td_O2min_ad_571m_LV (SPAdes) (version 2) | ecosystem: Environmental > Aquatic > Marine > Oceanic | place...
CTCTGGGAAGGTTACTATGAAAACGGACAACTACAACTTAGAGGAAACTTCAAAAACGGAAAACTAGATGGTCCTTATGAAATCTTCCATGACAACGGTCAATTAGAACAAAGAGGAAACTACAAAAACGGAAAAATGGATGGTCTTCGGGAATATTTTGATAAAGATGGAAGCCTAACCGGAACTAAAGAGTATAAAGACGAAGTTCTTCAGGAGTAGATATTGTAATGATGTTAAACAACTACACTACCCAAAAACATTCTGTAACTGTGGAGTAGATAGAACTGTCTAGATTTTGGAAACAAGAACTATGAAAGAGTATTTTGGGGGATGTCATTGTGGAGATATTAAATTCAAATTTTATGCAAATGAGTCCGTTGAAATTTGGAAATGTAACTGCTCCATATGCAAAATGTATGACTATGAGCACCTTTTTATTAGGCACGATGACTTCAAAATCATTAAAGGCAATGAACTAATTATCAAGTATTCTTTTGGCACCAAAAAAGCAAAGCATTTATTTTGTAAAAGTTGTGGAGTAAAAAGTTTTTATCAACCACGTTCACATCCCGACTCATACAGCATTAATCTAAAATGTGTAGAGGAACCACCCGAAATAAAAAACATAGTTTATTTTGATGGAAAAAATGAATTTAATTAAAATTGTAGACACCTTTATACAGTCAGTAACCGTGGAGTAGATTTGAACAGAGAATAAATATGAAAAAGATAATCGCATTTATTCTTTTAATTTCTTTGCCCAACCTTAGTTCTGCTGTAAGTTTTGGAAGTTTTTCTTGCGAACAAATTATTGATTTCGAAAGAGACAACAATAAAGCACAAATATATGCAATATCATTATGGTTTGCGGGATATATTGAAGGAAGGAATATTGAGACAGGTGAAAAAAAGTTCATCCTCGCAGACCCTGAAGCACTCTATGCTCTATTAGAAAAAGAGTGTAGAGAAAAACTTGCTTTTAACTCTTTTTTTGTTGCATCTAGAATTTACAATAGAGGATACTAGCAAATGAACAAAAAACTTCTCACCATTTTCTGTCTGGTTCTTCTGAGCCCTAATTCTTACTCTGACGGTCCTCCTCTTGAGATTGATTATTCTATTATTTCAAAAACCATTACAAATAATGCGGTTGCTCTTCGTGAACGCGCGCTTTCTGATAATCTTTCAGTAGATATTGTCGAATCTCTCACAACTGAGGTTGGGCCTCGTCGGATGGGAACCGATGGAGACCAAAGAGCTATCTCTTGGGCGCTTGAGAAGTTTAAAGAGCTTGGCTTTGATCGCTTTTGGATAGAAGAGGTTTTGCTAGATCGCGGTTGGGTGAGGGGTGAAGCTAAAGCGGAAATTTTATCTCCGTACCCCCACAATATCGTCATGACTGCACTTGGATACAGCGTAGGAACTAACGGTGACCTGGTCGGTGAAATAGTCGAGTTCAAGACATTTGCAGAATTAGAAGCTCTACCCGAAGGCAATAATCTAAAAGGAAAAATAGCTTTTGTTTCTTACAACATGTCTGATTTTAAGCCCCAACCCGGCCAACCCCAAATGGGAGGGTATAGTGAAGGCACAAAAGCACGGAGCAGAGGGCATGTCACTGCAGCAAAGCGAGGCGCAGAAGCCCTTATTATTCGCTCAGTGGGCACAGACAATAATCGCTATGCTCATACGGGAAGTGGGTACGGTTACGAAGAAGGCGTTAAAAGAATACCCGCAGCAGCTCTATCAGCACCCGATGCCATCCTTATTCAAAACATTTTGAAGCGAGAAACGCCAGTAATAATGAAAATGAACATGACATCAGAAATAACTGGACCAAAAAAAGGAGCGAATATTATAGGGGAGATAACAGGCAGAGAGCATCCTGACCAGTATTTGGTATTGGGAGCACATATAGACTCCTGGGATGAAGGAACAGGCGCACTCGATGATGGGGCAGGCGTGGGGGCTATGATGGCAACCGCTGCTTTCATTGGCCAAATGGAGAAGAGGCCGAAAAGAAGTCTTCGTGTATTGCTGTTTGCAGGAGAAGAAATCGGATTCTACGGCGTCAATGATTATATGAAGAAACACAAAGACGCTCTTGATAAACATGTTTTAGGGGCCGAAGCTGATGGTGGCGGCGGTAGAGCCCATACCTTAATTCCAGGTGTTGGCGGCACTGCTCTGCTTGTTGTTAATGAAATGCATAAACTTATTGCCCCACTTGGAATTGTTTTGAGTGAAGAAAATAATGCTAAGGGCGGATCAGATATGCGTGTGCTCGGAGAAGCTGGCATGCCGGCGCTGAATTTTAGCCAAAATTCAAATGATTATTTTAAATATCACCATACGCCTAACGATACTTTCGATAAAATTATTGCGGAAGATATGCGCTATTTAACTGCCGCTTATTCAACGATTTTCTATTTAGCGGCAGAAATGCCAATAGATTTTAGACAGTAGGAGTTAAACATGATTGCAAGAATATTATCGGGATTGATAGGAGCGTTGATGCTGTTGAATTGTTTGTGGTGGATATTGGATCCGGCTACTGCAGCTGAAGGGCTAGCAATGCCTTTGCTTGTAGGTCTAGAATCGAATAGCCAGATTGGAGATTTCACTTCTTTCTTTTTTACGGCAGGACTGTTTGCTTGTATCGGCGCTTATAGGGCGGAACACGTTTGGCTTTATCCAACCATATCTTTGATTGGTTCAGCGGCTCTTTTCAGGTCTTACGCAGTGATTGCTCATGGGTCAGAACCTTTGGTGTCTACCATAGTTTTTGAAATAGTTATGTCGGCGATCTTGATTCTGTGTGTAGTTTTGATGAAAAGAGCTCAATAAAGAAATGAAGAAACTTTTTTACAGCTCTCTATGCATTTTCTTATTGGCAAGTTCTAGTTATATGTCGGCCGAAGCTACTTTTGTACCAGGCCACTCCACAGTGCTGATTACCGGTTCAAACCGGGGGCTAGGGCTGGAGTTCTCGCGTCAATACGCTGCTGCAGGCTGGAATGTAATTGCAACATGTAGAAACCCACAAACAGCAGAGGAGCTGCAAACCTTGGCAGGACAATACAATCAAGTTGTGGTTGAAAAAATGGATGTAACCAGCGACAGAGATGTGGAGACATTAGCCACCAAATACAAAAACCAACCCATTGATGTGTTGCTAAACAACGCAGGAATCTATGGCACATTAGAGAAGCAAACTTTAGGCACTTTTGATTTTGAAGAATTAAAACGTGTCTTTGATGTGAATACAATCGGATCTTTGAGGGTCAGCGCGGCTTTTTTGGACAATGTCGCAGCCAGTGATCAGAAGAAAATTATCAGCCTTGGCGGCGGCATGGGAACGCCGACTATTGGCGGTATGTTTGGCGGCCATTATTTCATGAAGATGAGCAAAGCAGCCCACATGAGTGCAATGGGAACACTGCAGGCAGATGTTGACGATACAGGCATTATTATTACTATGATTTCACCAGGCCGTGTCGACACCCAACTAATGCGTGACTCGGGCTGGACCGGAAAATCAATCAGCGCTGAGAAGAGCGCAGGCCTGGTTATTTCTTTGATCGCAAGACTTGAGCCGGAAATGAAAGGTAGGCTGGTTATGTATAACGGAATGATAATCCCATGGTAGACCAACCATCAAACAATAAGTACGAACAAGGACTGGGCAAAAACGCAGCAAATTTTACCCCCTTAACCCCTTTGTCTTTTATCGAAAGAACAGCCCGAGTGTTTCCTGATCACACAGCTGTGGTTCATGGTGAAACCCAGAGAAGCTGGACAGAAACATACCAAAGATGCATTAAGTTGGCTTCGGCTCTTAACAGAAGGGGAATAAATAAAGGCGACACTGTGGCTGTGATGCTCCCCAATGTTCCTGCTTCTCTAGAGGCCCATTTTGGTGTCCCTATGTGCGGAGCAGTTTTGAATACTTTAAATATTCGACTCGATGCGAAAACAATTGCTTTTATTTTAGATCATGGAGAGGCAGAAGTTCTGCTCACTGACAAAGAGTTTGCTCCCATAGTTAATGAAGCCCTATCTTTATGTAAAGCCAAGCCATTGGTCATAGATGTGGATGATGCTCTGGCTCCTGATGGTGAATTATTGGGGGAAATTGAATACGAAGCCTTTCTTGCGGAAGGAAATACCGGTTATGATTGGCAATATCCTGAAAATGAGTGGGATGCAATTTCATTAAATTACACTTCAGGTACTACCGGCAACCCAAAAGGCGTGGTGTACCATCATCGTGGAGCGGCACTTAACTCGCTAGGGAACATTACCGCTTGGGCCATGCCCCAAAGACCAAAATACCTCTGGACTCTCCCTATGTTTCATTGCAATGGATGGTGTTTCCCATGGACGGTCACAGCTTTGGCGGGAACGCATATTTGCCTTCGACGAACAGAGCCCGGCCCCATCTATCAATCCATTATTGACCATAAAATTACACATATGTGTGGTGCGCCTATTGTCATGGGTATGTTGGTTAATGCGTCCTCTCAAGAACAAAAAACCTTACCCCATTCGGTTAAAATACTCACCGCTGGAGCCGCCCCCCCATCTGCAATTGTTGAGCAAATTGAAACTTTAGGCTTTGATGTCACCCATGCCTATGGCCTTACTGAATGTTATGGCCCCGGTGTGGTTAGTGAATGGCACCCAGAGTGGGATGAGCTGCCAACGGCAGAGAAGTCAGCCAAAAAAGCAAGACAAGGAGTTCCTTATTTGGTCATGCAGGACCTGACAGTAATGGATCCCGAAACCATGCAGAAAACACCTGCTGATGCCCAGACCATGGGCGAGGTATTTATGCGAGGAAATAATTTAATGAAGGGGTATCTTAAAAATGAAACAGCCACAGAAAAAGCATTTTTAGGTGGTTGGTTTCACACTGGCGACTTGGGAGTTATGCACCCCGATGGGTATATAGAGTTAAAAGACAGATCCAAAGATATTATTATTTCTGGCGGCGAAAATATTTCTACCATTGAAGTCGAGGGCGTTTTATATCAACACCCAGCAGTAGCAGAAGCAGCTGTAGTGGCAAAACCTGATGAGAAGTGGGGGGAAACGCCCTGCGCTTTTGTTGCTTTAAAAGAAGAAGCCAAATCTTCAGAAGAAGAGCTAATTCAGTTTTGCAGAGACAATCTGGCACACTTTAAATGCCCAAAGAAAATTGTTTTTGCTGAGCTGCCAAAAACATCCACTGGCAAAATACAAAAGTTCATTCTAAGAGAGCAGGCCAAAACACTCTAACTAACAACTGGCAATAATTAATAAGCGTTAATTAAGTATTAACAAAAATCCTTATTTTCTTTAAGCTGAGAAGACTAAGAGAGGGAAAATTATGAAAAAAATAATTGTCGGCCTAGGTCTTTTGTTGATGGCCTTAACATTTAGCGGGCAGGCTGCAAATCTAAAAACAGATCTTGATGCCGAGCTAGACACGTTAATGGAGAAAGTGATTGAGTGGAGACACGATGTTCATCAACATCCAGAGCTTGGCAATAGGGAGTTTAGAACAGCCAAGAAAATCGCTGATCATCTTCGGTCACTAAATATTAAAGTTGAAACAGGCATAGCCTACACTGGGGTCACAGGTTACATAGAAGGTGGACTTGAAGGTCCTACAATTGCATTAAGAGCCGACATGGATGCATTGCCTGTTGAAGAGAAAACAGGCCTCTCTTATGCTTCAAAAGTCCGAACCAGTTATTTGGGCAACGATGTTGGGGTAATGCATGCTTGTGGACATGATGCTCATGTTGCTGTTTTGATGGGTGTTGCAGAGTTTCTAGCAAAAAACCGACGGTTTTTAAAAGGCAACGTTTTGTTAATCTTTCAACCTGCTGAAGAAGGCGCCCCAGAAGGCGAAGGAGGCGGGGCAAAGATGATGCTGGCAGAGGGGTTGTTTGAAAGATATTCACCCGAAGTGGTTTTTGGCATGCACGTGGCCAACATTCCACATGGCTATGTTTTTCTTAAGCCCGGACCTGCAATGGCAGCATCGTCTGCATACCGAATCAAAATAAAAGGCGTGCAGTCCCATGGCTCAAGACCTTGGGATGGAGTTGACCCAATTATGGCAACCTCACAATTAATCAGCGCACTCAATACTGTGGTCAGCAGAAGGATCAACATAATCAACAACCCAGCAGTTGTTTCGGTGGGTATTGTCAAGGCCGGAACAAGAAATAATATTATTCCAGAAGACGCTGAGATCATTGGCACCATTAGAACGTTTGATCCTGAGCTGAGGGCCGAGATTTATGATGAGATCAGACAAATAGCCAATGGAATAGCTGTTGGAACAGGCACAGAAATAACTGTCGAGTTTGATATTAGTGGTTTTTATCCAGTTACGGTAAATGACCCAGGGCTTTACCAAACCATGAAGGCCTCTCTTGTTGAGGCTACAAAAGGTCAGTTTATAGAATGGAAAGACCCCATTACTGGCGCCGAAGATTTTTCCTTTTTTGCTCAGGAGGTTCCAGGGCTTTATTTCTCGCTGGGGGTTAACAAAAAAGGCGTCACCGAATTACAGCCAGGCAATCACTCGCCATATTTTACCGTTGACGACGACGCTCTTGATGAGGGTTTAAAGTCTCTAATTTATTTAACTTTGGATTATCCAGAAATTCAAAAAAATTAAAGTGGTGTTCTTTTGAGTAAGTTTAAAAAACCCTTAATCTTTTTGGTCCTTTGCACATTCCCGTGTATTCTTTTGCCCGCAGAGATTTCCGTTAATCCCACGGTTGATGAAACCATTAAACAAATTAACGCTCTTCCAACCGACGATATTTGGTGGACAGTCAACGGCAAGGACATGCTTTGGAATTTTAAAAACCTTAATAAAATTTTTCCAACTACAACCGTCTACAGAAAAGGACAAGTGAGCCCTCTTGAATTAAAACCCAAGCACAATATTTCTCAATTGCCAGTTAAGACTGGTAACGGAACAATGTATTTTAAAGATTTTTTGGACAGCGATCTTTCAACCGCCATGGGCGTGCTTATCCTCTATAAAGGAGACATCGTCTTTGAGCACTATCCTAGAATGCAAGCATATGAAAAGCCGGTCTATTGGTCAGTAACAAAAGTTTTGGTCTCCAGCCTTATATCAATTCTTGAAGATCAGAAAAAAATTGATATCACCAAACCCATTGATTTTTATCTCCCTGAGTTGAAACAATCAGACTTTAAAGGCATTTTGATAAAAAATATTCTAGACATGGCTACCGGCATCAACTGTTCCGAAGAATATTTCGACAAAAACTCATGTTATTACAAATACTCCCAAACAGTAGGCGATGGCTATTGGGATGAAACCTCGCCCTCCAACCCATATAAATACATTGCCAATCTTGATGTAGGCCGATACATCGAACAAGGCAAACAGTTTGATTATTCTGGGGTAAATACTTTTGTACTTGGCTGGCTGGTTGAAAAAATCACCGGTATGCAGTTTCAGGATGCTTTCAGTGAAATGATTTGGACCAAAATAGGAGCTGAAAGAGACGCTGCAATTTTTTCTCCTCGAAATGGAATTCCAGTAACCCACGGAGGTTTTTTGTCCACCCAAAGAGACTTGGCTCGATTTGGTTTGCTCTTTACCCCGAGCTATAAGGTTGTTTCAAAAGATCGTATTATTTCTGAGCAGCACATCTCATATCTTTTAAACCAAGGCAGACCAGAATTAATTCGCTATGACAACTCTCGAAAGATACCAAAGGAGCTCAAACATAATGTTTATCAATGGGACATGGTTTATCAAAATAATGATATTTACAAAGGCGGTTGGGCAGGACAAGGCCTGATAGTGAACCCAATAAAGGACTATGTTGTGGTATGGAATAGTTATTTCAAAGACAAGGAAGAAAGCGAAATTAAGTTAACACCCATTATTCACCAAGTGCTGCATTCAATTGAGAGAGAAAAATAATGTCTGAGCAATACCTTATATATGGAGCAGAACTGTCACCTTACTCGGTCAAGATACGGGCTTATTTTAGGTACAAAGAAATACCCCATAAATGGATCATAAGGGATCAAAAATCCAATGTTGAATACAAAAAATTTGCAAAATTACCCATTGTGCCTTTGGTGGTCACTCCAGAAAAAACAGGTCTTCAAGACTCAACTCCAATTATTAAATTATTGGAACATGAATATCAAAATAATTCAGTTTCACCCCCGGAAACGCATACTGCATTTGTCGCAAGAATCCTGGAGGAATACGCAGACGAGTGGCTGAACAAAGCAATGTTTCATTACCGTTGGCGATATGAGAATGACCAAATGTCTGCCTCAGAAAGGTTTGTGGCGCTGATGATTCCTGCTTGGGCCAATAAAATACCTTTGCTTAATCGGGTTTTACAAAGAAAATTTGCAGCGACAATTAGAAAGAGAATGATATCTAGATTGTGGGTGGTTGGATCCAATAAAAATACTGAAACCCAGATTGAGCAATCTTTGAATGTCTTTTTAAATTTAAGCGAGAAACACTTTCAGGACAGACCATATTTTTTTGGTTTCCGGCCTTCCATTGCTGATTTTGGTATATGGGGGCAAGTTTACAACATGTGGACCGACCCCACCGTAAATCAGATTATTGAATCAAGTTATCCAGAAACCCTAAAATGGATCAAACGAATGTTGCATCCTAAGCTGGAAGGAGAGTTCGAGTCTTGGGAGAACTTAGAAGCAACGTTAATGCCAATTCTAAAACAGGAACTAGCGGATGTTTTTATGCCGTGGCTCGAGGCAAACAACAAAGCTCTAGCCAAAGGAGAAAAAGAACTCTCAGTGAAGATAAAAGGAAAAGACTTTACACATTCGGTTGGTTCCCCACAAAAGTACCACGCCAAATCATTTGCCATGTTGTTAGAGGAATACAATGATATTCCTGATAAAACGAAGCTTGATGCTGTTTTGCAAGAAGCAGGACTCATCAATTATTTTAAATAAAAATGCAAACTTTAAAAATTTTTCAATCGCTGTGGGCTATGGAACAAAGACACCCGTTTCTGGAAGAACCAACCGATGATGAAAAGTTTGAGAAAATAAAATCGGCTGGGTTTGATGGTATGTGCATCGATCTTGCAGCGCATGAGGTAGAACACTTTAAAAAAACCCAACCCTTGTTTGAACAACACAAACTTGAATGCATGGTTAATGCCTTTCCATATGCATTGGATGACCTGAGTCCTGTGCTGCAGCTGGCCAAGGACTTTGATGCCTGTTTTGTCAACATCATTGGAGGAGTGATGCCCATTGATTTCAGAGACGGTATCCCAGTGGTGGAAAAATGGATGCAGGATGGAGAAGATATAGGCATCGACGTTCTCTTCGAGACCCACAGAGACAGTATTCTGAATGACCTTTATTACACACTTCAACTGATCGAAGCAGTACCAGAAATGCGATTGTGTGCCGATCTATCTCATTTTGTTGTTGATCGCGAAATGTGGACGCCCATCAGCGACCGAGATCAAGATTATATCAACCAAATTCTTGATCGATCTGATTGCTTTCAAGGCAGGGTTGCCTCAAGAGAGCAAATCCAAATCCAGATTGATTTTCCCCAGCATCAAGTTTGGGTGGATATTTTCAAGAAATGGTGGCGTGAAGGCATTAAACGCTGGAAAAAAAGAAATCCAGAGGACGCAACCCTTGTTTTTCTTTGTGAGCTTGGGCCACCAGGTTACGCAATAACGGATGCTCAACAACTCGAACTATCGGACCGATGGCAAGAAGCTCTACAAATAAAATCTTGGATCCAATCGATTTGGAATGAGTTAGAAGAGGGTGCTTAAAGCTTAACAATGGGCAGCAACACTACCTCATTTCCCGTTTTAGAAAACCCTGCACCTTCGTTTACAACCAGTGAAGCGTCGGAATTTGCCAAATTTTGGTTTAAAGAGACGCTCGATGCTAGTCCATTGGTTAGCGAAAGAGACCAGAATTTTCTTTTAACAAATAAAAAACGCGAAAAATTTGTTCTAAAAATAGCCAACGCAGCAGAGCCTTTTGAGATCCTAGACTTTCAAAACCAAGCTATGAATCACATGGCCAAACAGGACCCAGCCCTGCCTTTGCCGAGAGCGCTCCTCAGTTTTGATAAACAACAAATCCATAGACTAGAACTCAATGGGAATGAGCATTTTGTCAGGGTAGTTACCTACCTGTCGGGAAGACTTTTAGATGATTTGCCTAAAGACAGGCGGGACCAAAGTTTGATGATTAGCATGGGGCAGTTTTTAGGCAGACTGGATCGTGGGTTATCTGATTTTTTTCATCCAGCTGCAGGAGACCATATATTGTTGTGGGACCTGCAACAAACACCAAGCCTTCATCAACACCTATCTCATATTAAGGACAAAAATAATTTATTAACCGCACAAAAAACACTAGACCATTTTCAGGAACACATAGCCTCTAAGTTTTCGATGCTTAGAACACAGGTGATTCACAACGACATGAACCCAGACAATGTTGTTGTAAATGAAAGCGACACCAGTCAGGTAGCTGGAATGATTGATTTTGGTGACATGGTCTTTGCTCCACTCATTAATGACCCTGCAGTGGCAGCTGCCTACCAGACTGTGAGTTGTTCCGATTTATTTCTAGGCAGCAGAGATATTCTTAAGGGTTATCATTCAATCAACCCACTGGAGGAGCAGGAGATGGACTTGCTTCCTAGTCTGGTTGTGAATCGCATAGCAATGACCGCAATTATTTCTGAATGGCGAGCCAAAGAGCACCCTCAAAACAAAGACTACATTCTTGGGAACATCAACAGGACCTGGAAAGTTTTAAATAGAATACAAAAACAAGACTATGCTGATATTGCAGATCAACTAAAAAACAGCTTGAACTAAAAAACCAAGAAAAAAGGCTTTAAAATTTTTTTACTTAATACGCGATTGATTCAAACAGGCCCGCTGCTCCCATGCCACCGCCTACACACATGGTAACAACCCCGTACCTGATTTTTCTGCGCTTGAGTTCGCGAGTTAAATGGCCTACTTGTCTAGACCCAGTCATGCCAAAGGGGTGGCCAATTGCTATTGAGCCGCCGTGAATATTTAACTTCTCAGTTGGTAAATTAAGCTGGTCTCGTATGTAGACAACTTGTGAGGCAAAAGCTTCATTCAGTTCCCAAAGATCTATATCAGCGACTTCCAAACCAGCTGCTTTTAAAAGTTTCGGTACAGCAAAAACTGGGCCAATACCCATCTCATCAGGCTCACAACCACTTACTGTAAACCCTCTAAAATAAGCCAAAGGCTCAAGACCCAACGCATTCGCTTTTTCTTCACTCATAACCATCGTGACAGACGCTCCATCCGAGAGTTGCGAAGAATTTCCTGCAGTGACAGAGCCGCCTTCAGGATCGAAAACAGGATTTAATCCTGCAAGGCCCTCTATAGTCGTATTTGGCCGATTGCAATTGTCTCTATCAACAACTGTTTCTGCTTCAGATTCTTCACCTGTTTCTTTATTAACAACTTTCATCACTGTATTCATAGGAATAATCTCATCATCAAACAAGCCCTCATCCTGGGCTGCCGCACATCTCAATTGACTGGAAAGAGCATACTCATCCTGGGCTTCCCGAGTTACATTGTATCTTTTGGCAACGGTCTCAGCAGTGGTGCCCATGGCATGATAAACACCAGGCACTTCCTTAGATATTTTTTCATTTTCAAACATGTATGTATTAATGTGCCCTTGAGACGTGCTAATGGATTCAACCCCTCCAGCTATAATGCAGTCAGCAAAACCGCTCTGAATTTGGGTTGCAGCCATGGCAATCGTTTGCAATCCTGATGAGCAATACCTATTCACAGTAGTGCCGGCAGTTTGAATGGGCAGCTTTGATAAAACTGCTGAAGTTCTGGCAATATTGTTTCCTTGGGGTCCCTCAGGATAACCACAACCCAGAATAACATCCTCAACAAGTCCAGGATCCACTTTTGGGTTTCTGTCCATCAAGGCGTCAATGATGTGAGCCGTCATATCATCGGCACGAGTTTGGTTAAAGCCACCCCTAAAAGATTTTGCCAGCCCAGTTCTTACACTATCAACTATTACTGCTTCTGCCATGATTTGCCCTCCAATTTTCTTAAGCAATATTACTATTAAGCTTTGAAATTTACACGAAAAGCAGCTTCTTCGTTATGAAATAAAACACTCCTAGGTCAGCAATCAAGATGTCAATCAATGTCAATTTCAACAATCACTGGTGTGTGGTCAGAAGGTTTTTCCCAGCTTCTAGGAGATTCATCAATAGTGCTCGAAGCACAGTGTTTTGCTAAAGGGGTCGACAGGAGAATTAAGTCGATTCTCAGCCCCATTTTCCTACGGTAAGCTGCTGCTCTATAATCCCACCAACTGTAAGAAGCGTCTTGCTGTTCAAATAACCTGAAACTATCAACTAACCCTAAAGCAAATAACTTTTCCAGAGCCCCACGTTCTTGCTTGCTACATAAAACCTTATCTTTCCAGACTTCAGGGTCGTAAACATCCCGATCTTCTGGCGCTATGTTGAAATCCCCTAAAACGACGAGATTTTTATTTTCCTTGAGGCTCTTTTCTATATACCGAGTCAAATGATCAAGCCACTCTAATTTATAAACAAATTTTTCTGACCCAACGCTTTGTCCATTTGGAACATAAACATCAATAACTGTAATGTCATTGTATGTTGCGGAGATCACCCTGGTCTGTGGATCTTCGAAGCTGTGTATTCCAGTCGTTGGATTTATAGGCTTTTTTTTCGAAAGCAAAGCAACGCCATTGTAAGCTTTCTGGCCGTAGACAAAAGGGTAATACCCTAATTTTGAGTATTCATCATAAGGGAACAGATCATCAACTACTTTTGATTCTTGTATCGCCAGCACATCTGGCTGGGTTGCTTCCAACCAACTGACAACGTGTTCAGTTCTGGCACGGATCCCATTAACATTCCAGCTTGCTATTTTCATGTTGTTATTTTGACCTCAATGTATACATTATTGAAATGATATGAAAACTGAAAGCAAAAAGGAATACGACTTAATTGTTATAGGCGCAGGCAGTGGCGGTCTTGCTGCTGCACAAAGGGCGGCGGAACACAAACAACGAGTAGCCATCGTTGAAATGGACCAATTGGGCGGCACCTGCGTCAACAGAGGGTGTATCCCTAAAAAGATTTATTGGTACGCAGCTGAGTTTGCATATGACATGCGTTATAGCAGTACTTTGGGGTTCGAAGCTGGGGATTTCAAACATAATTGGCACGTTCTGCAACGAGCATCTAAAGAATATATAGAAAAACTCAATGAAGCCTATCGCAACAACCTGACCCAAAAAAATATCGACATCATCTATGGCAAAGCTCATTTTGAGAATCCTAAAAAGATCAAGGCTGGGAAGGAAGAGTTGGAAGCAGGCCAGATCATTATTGCCTGCGGGGCAGCGCCGATTGTTCCAGATATTCCTGGTGCTGAGTTTGGCATCACCTCAGATGGTTTTTTTGAATTAACAAATCGACCAAAGAAAACCATTATCGTTGGCAGCGGGTACATTGCGGTTGAACTTGCCGGCATACTCAACGCTTTGGGCTCAGACGTCAAGCTGTTGGCAAGGAAGAACAGCATTCTGAGAAAGTTTGACCAATCAATACAATCGACAGTCATAGATTACTTGGTTGAATCAGGGGTGGAGGTCAGCTTGAATACCAATGTTCTTGCCATAAACAAAGACAATAGCCAGTTGCTCGTTGAAACAGACAAAGAGGACTATTCTTCCGTTGATACTTTGTTGTGGGCAGTAGGCAGAAAGCCATCGATTTCTGATTTGGGGCTTGAGAGAACCAAGATCACAAGAGATAAGAACAATTTTATTCAGGTTAACCGGTACCAAACAACAAAGGATCCTGGCGTCCATGCAATTGGCGATATTGTTGGTAACCACGAGCTCACTCCAGTCGCCATAGCTGCAGGCAGAGCATTATCAGATAGGCTTTTTGGCGGTAAAGAAAACGAAAGGCTTGAATATGAAAATATCCCCACGGTAATATTTGCTCATCCCCCAGTTGGAACCGTGGGCATGAATGAAAAGGACGCGAGAGCAACCCACGGCAGCAAAGTGAAAATCTATGAGGAAAATTTTGTTTCTCTAAGGCATTCTTTGACTGGTATTTCCAGCAAGGCCATGGTTAAACTTGTGTGTCTTGGGACAGAGGAGATCATCATTGGGTGCCATATTGTGGGCCAAGGAGCGGATGAGTTACTGCAAGGTTTTGCAGTTGCCATTAAAATGGGAGCCCAGAAAAAAGACTTAGACAACACTGTTGCAATTCACCCAACCTTGGCGGAAGAATTGGTGACCTTGCGTTGATCAATTGAAGCTATTTAAGTAAATACGCCAGAAAGTTTAAACTGATATACTCGTTGTTTGTTCGGATTATTTGGAGGAAGAGCCATGAGAAAAATTTTGTTGATGGCAATCTTGTGTTTTTCTGCCCCTTTTGTGCTTGCTTCTGGCCATGATTTGTTGGACGAAGAAGCCTGTAAGAAAACGAAAGAAGGCATCGGATATTTTTTGGGCGTTGCTGATTATCTTTTTAAAGAGACTGAAAAAAACAATAAAACAATGCAAACAGAAGAGGAAAAAAAAGCAAATGAAGAAGAGCTTCTTGGTGGTGCAATTGCGTTTTCTCAACTTGCTGCGAATTACTCAACTGTCTACGAAGTGTGGTGTAAGGACTAACGGCTCTAATTTTCCAGCTCTGCTTGGAGCCTCTGAATAATTTCTTCTGTTTTGGGACGCACGCCCCTCCATATGTAAAAAGATTCCGCAGCCTGTTCAACCAACATACCCCAACCCTGAAGGCTTTTGGCAGAATTGTTTTGTTTTGCCCAGCGCTGGAAAGGCGTTTCTCCATAGGTATAAGCTAAGTCGTAACAAACAGACCCAGGAATTATCGTGTCAGGCATGTCAGGGATTTCACCACTCAAGCTTGCTGATGTTGCGTTGATGATCAAATCGAATCTGCCAGACAACTGCTCTGAAGCGAGGCATGTGATTTCCCCATAAGGCAAGAATTCTTCTTGCAATAATTCCGCTTTCGCCATGGTTCTGTTGCATAAAATAATTGAACCAACCGAGCTGGCAAATAGTGTTGGCACAATCCCTCTTGTTGCGCCACCGGCACCAAGGATTAAAACTTCTGCATTCTCCAAACCTACTTGGTTGTTTTCGAGATCTTTGCTTAACCCGATACCGTCAGTGCTTTCCCCATGTATTCTTCCATCTTCTGAGAAAGACAGAGTGTTTACTGACCCACACGATTGAGCATTATTGCTTAATGAATCGGCCAGTTGAAAGGCTTTTTCCTTGAATGGAACCGTAATATTTAACCCTTTACCACCTTCGGTAAAAAAACGTTCAATCGTGCCGACAAAATTTTCATCGGTAGCTGAAATTCTTTGGTAATAAACATCATGGTTGACTTGTTGGCCAAACAAAAGATGAATTTTAGGGGATTTACTGTGATTTATCGGGTTCCCAACAACGCCATAGACATCCATGTGTCACCTCTTAAGAAGGTTACTGTGATTATAGCGGTTATCTGCTGCAGCTGACAATTAAGGCCTGATGGTTTTTCCAGAGGATAGGTCAACAATAGTGGAGGGGTTGTTAAAAGGGCCTGTTTGTTTAAACACTATGTAATCCAGCTGAGAACCCATGATTTTTTGAACTTCTTCAGCCGATTTACACGGGTTTTCTCCATGCAAATTGGCACTCGTTGAAACAATAGGAAGACCCAACAAGCCACAAATATTTTTGATAAAAGGATCATTGCTCAACCTAATTGCTAAAGTATTTTTCACCGCAAGCCACTTTGGTGCTGCCACGCTTGCAGGGACAATATAGGTTGTGGGTCTTTTTGAGGGACTGGAAAAAATTTTAAGTTGTTTGTTGCTTATATTAACCCAGCTAGAAACTATCTCAATATTTGGGGTGAGTAAAACGAAGCCCATTTCCAATGTTCTTTTTTTAATTTCCAGAATCTTGGTAATAGCTTGTTCGTTGCTTGGATCGCAGCCGAGTCCAAAAACAGATTCTGTTGGGTAGGCAATTACACCCCCATCGACTAATATTTTATGTATTTTTTTGAGTTCCAAAGAGAATTGATTAAAGGATGATTATTGCTTATTTTTAGCTTTCCTTTTTTTTCCTTTCTTTTTTTTCTGTTTTTCAGCCAAAAGAGCTACACACTCTTCTTCCGTAAGGCTTTCTGGTTTCATGCCTTTGGGCACCGAAACATTTATTTTGCCATTGGTAATATAAGGACCCCAACGCCCTTCTTTAATTTTAACGTTTGAATTCTTAAACTCATTAATATTTGCACTGCCTTTTTTGCTCGCAATACTAGCTAGTGCCTCGACTAGATCGACAGTAAAGGGATCACTGCCCTTTCTGAGCGAATAATTTTGTGAGCCTTTTTTTAAGTAAGGTCCATACGGGCCCATGGTGGCAAGAATTGTTTCGCCTGATTCTGGGTCTTTACCCACATCCCTCGGTAAACTCAGGTACTGCAAGGCTCTCTCAAAGCCCACGTCTTCAATATTTTCCCCTTTTATGAGGCTCACATATCTTGGTTTTTTACCATCATCTCCGCTTCCAAGTTGCACCACAGGACCATAGCGGGTTTCTCTAACAATTATGGGCTGCTGTGTATCTGGGTCGGTACCAAGAACATTGTCAGCTGCCTTAAATAAGCCTAAAGCTTCTTCTAATGCGATTGAAAAAATACTTTGTCCATCTTTAAGGCTCCCCCATTCGGGGTCATCGCCAGCATCTATATCCCCCTTTTGAACAGCAGGCCCGTTTTTTGTCATTCGAGTAAAAACAGGTTTATTTGTTTCTGGGTCTGTTCCAAGTAACCTTTGTGGATTCACATCTCCTCTTGTTACTCGCTCCCCTGTTGTTGCTATCGCTTCCTCCAAAGGAGACCAAAACAGATCCAAGATTTCCTTTTTGCTTTTAGACCCATTGGATATAGCATCCAAATCATCTTCCATTTTTGAAGTAAATTCATCATTGATGTAATCGGTAAAGCTTGTGTTCAAGAAGTTGCTCACCAATCTACCCATGTCAGAAGGCTCGTATCGTTTTTGTTTTGAAATTATGTATTCTCTCTCCACCAACCTAGAGAGGATGCCTGCGTAAGTTGAGGGCCTACCAATCCCCTTCTCTTCCAGGGTTTTTATCATGCTGGCGTCGTTATATCTAGGTGGCGGGTCGGTAAAATGTTGTTCTTTGGTCAAATTCAGAAAATCAACAACATCACCTTCTTTTATATCTGGTGGTTTATTGTTACGGACCTCTTCCTTTGTTGCTAAAAGATAACCAGGAAACAACAGTTCTTGGTCAGAAAAGCTAAATAAGGCTAAGTCAGGCGAATTATTGGGAACAAACTCGATTGTGGTTCGCTCAAAAACAGCATCTTTCATTTGAGAAGCCATGGTTCTCTCCCAGATCAAGCTATAGAGTTTAAACTCATTTTCGCTTAATCTTGTTTTAAGAGTGCTGGGCAGTAGATTGATATCGGTAGGAGTTATAGCACCGTGTGCTTCCTGGACATTGATTACCTCTTTTTTGTTTTTAAACTTTCTTCTTTCAAGAAACTCTTCCCCATAAAGGGCAACAATTTTTTGCTGAATTATGGGCAATTTAGCTGCATCGATTTCAATCGAGTCGGTCCTTATGTAAGTAATCAAGCCATCTCCACCATCTTTTCCTGCAAAAAGCGATTGAGCACATTTCATAGTTTCCTTAGGATTGAAGCCAAACTTCGCTGATGCTTGTTGCATAAGCACCGATGTTCTGAATGGAGATTTGGGCTTGCGTTTTATTTGTTTGATTGCAATTGAAGCCGCTTTCGCGCCATTTTTACAGCCAGCCTCCAACTTTGTAGCAACACTATCAACAAAATCTTTGGATGAAAAAGTGAATTTTTTTACCGGCTCATTTTCATAGACTATTAGTCTTGTTTCGATGGCATCTTCTTTTTTCAAAAGAGCTCCTAGCGTCCAATACTCTTGAGGTATAAATGCTTCAATTTCTTTTTCTCTTTCAACAATCATCCTCAAAGCTGGGCTTTGCACTCTTCCTGCAGAGTGATTGTTGCTTGGGAAGAGCCGCCATAAAAGAGGCGAGAGCGAGAATCCAAAATGATAATCCAAAGCGCTCCTTGTTTGTTGTGCTAAAACCAAGTCCATAGCTATGTCTCTTGGTTTGGCAACAGCTTCATTGACGGCTTCTTTGCCGATTTCATAGAACACGGCTCTTTTAATATCTTTTCCTTCAATTTTTTTAGCATGTTTGGTTTTCAATAGATCTGAAACATGCCAGGCAATTGCTTCTCCTTCTCTATCTGGGTCCGTGGCCAGTATGATCTCATCTGTATCTTTTAATGCGCCGGTTATTTTTTTGATTGCTTCCTTTTTTCCAGGAATGGTGACATAAGTCATTGCATAATCATTTGCAGGGTCAATCGCACCTTTTTTTGGCAATTCCCTTATATGACCAATGGTAGCCAAGACCTTATAATCAACACCAAGGTATTTTTCTATAGTCCTAGCTTTTGCAGGCGATTCAACGATAACAAGTTTTTTCATTTTTTCTTATCCATAAATGAAGCCGCGACACGCGCGGCTTGCAGGAACAAAACATATATTGATTTTAATTCAGCTTCAAAGGCTTATCCCAAAAAGCATTTGCCTCCAATGTGTGGAATTTTACATCGATGCCCGGTTCCTGAAATAGCATTAATATGCTCAACGCTTTCACCACTTCAACATCTAGAGGCTCGAAGCCAATAGCCATGAGTTTGTCAATCAACAGTTCGCGTTTTAACGGCGATAACAATCCAAACTTCTCAAGCCTGGCAATATAATTTTGACATTCTTCGTCAAGCAGAGCTTTTTCCTTTTCGTTTAAAACTCTTACCGAGAGTTTTTTTGGTTGTTGGATATCAATGTTGTTTGTAGGTTGGTTAAAAACAGCTACCCAGTCCATCGCATGCTCAATCATGTCTTCTTGGAATCCTGCAACGACCAACTCGTTTCTGATTTGCAGTTCGCTGTTTCGCTTTGTCTCGTGCTCGTCTGAATAGTATTCAAATAAATAAAGTAAAACATCGAGAAAAGCTTCTTTCGTTTTGTGGTTCATCTTGCTAGGAAAAAGTGGTTGTTTTGTTGAGAATGTACGAAAAGAAGTCTTAGGTCAAACTCTTTTTTAATTATTTAGATTTGTAAACTTAGCTTCTGAGCTTGCTGTCAAAACCAAGCGACAACATGATATTATGTCATCCCTTTGATTGTTTTCGGTGGTATATTTTACATATGGAGAGACTAACAATACTCGAATTCCCCGACAAAAGGCTGCGACGAGTATCAGAAGCCATTACCACTTTTGATCGGGGCCTCAAAAGACTGTCCGACAATATGCTGATGACCATGTACGAAGAAAAAGGGATTGGTTTGGCTGCTCCACAAGTTAACAAACCAGTCCGCCTAATTGTTATGGATATCTCCGAAGACAGAGACCAACCCTTGGTATTTGTTAACCCAGTTGTTAGTTCATTTGAAGGCAATGTTGAAAGTAACGAGGGGTGCCTTTCTGTGCCAGATATAAAAACCGATATAAAACGCCACGAGACCATTACACTCAATGCTCAGAACCTAAAAGGGACGGCAATCTCGCTTGAAGCTGACGGTCTTTTATCTATTTGCATCCAACATGAAATTGACCACCTCAATGGGAAGCTTTTTATAGACTACATATCCGATATTAAGTTACAAAGACTAAGAAAAAAAGTTGCCAAACAAAACAAAGCGGCAAGAATTGAAAGACAAAAAAATACTAGGCTCATCTAAATGAGAGTCCGTTGGATTATGACTTAATCATGAATATTATCTTTGCAGCTGCCTCAAGTTTTTCAGAACAGACATTGATAGCTCTTACAAAACTAGACCACAACATCGTTTCTGTATTGACCCAGCCAGATAGGCGGTCGGGAAGGGGGCTAAAAAAAACTGAAAACCCTATTAAATTCATGGCACAGACACTTGGGCTACCTGTGTTGGAATATGAGTCATTAACTAGTCCAGAGGCATACGAGACAATAAAAAAACTGGCGCCAGATCTATTATTAACCATGGCATACGGAGGACATGTACCCGACAAGATACTAAAGATACCCCGCTGCGACGCTATTAATATTCACCCTTCATTGCTGCCACTATGGCGGGGGGCATCCCCAATACAGTCAGCCATCCTTCATGGAGATAAAAAAACAGGGATATGTTTGATGCGGATGGTGAATGAGCTTGATGCAGGCCCTATTTTTCTCTCTCATGAAATACAGATTGCATTACATGAAACCGCAGGAGTTTTGTCAAAAAGGCTAGCAGAACTCTCTGCAACACTGATTAAAAATAACCTGGATGACATTCTTAATAAGAAGATAACTCCCACAGAACAAGTACACGAAAATGCAATTTATGCCCCAAAAATTAAAAAGACAGATGCAGCAATTACTTGGTCAATGCCAGCTGTTCAATTACTTAGGCAAATAAAAGCTTTTAATCCATGGCCGGTTTCATATTCATTGCTTAAAGGGAAGCATTTTCGTATCTGGGATGCAGAGTTAAACAATCATGATAATTTGAGACACCCACCTGGGAAGATTGTTGAGGTCAGGGATAAGGATATTTTGGTTTCCACTGGAGAAAAAATGTTGGCATTGACCCAAGTTCAATTGGAAGGGAGAAAGAAAACAGCTGCAGGAGAGTTTGCTAGGGGAGTTGATTGCCAAGGAATAACACTCGGATGCTAACCCATGAACTGGCAATCTGGAATGGTTTTCTAATAAACTGGGTTTAGTAGAAATGAAAAATAAATCGCAAAAACCAGAAAGACTTCTAGGCACCATACTTTTGCTACTGTCGTTTATAACGACCAACCTATTTGCGCAACCAGCGACACCTATAAAAGGCGAATCATTTTTACTGAATGGTGTCTATTACTCGAATATTGACATACTGTTTGTGTTCAACAAGGAACACCAACAGGCATTGGATTCTGGTCTGGTCTTTGATATTGATTTAGATTTTTTGATAGTCAATGTCAGAAAAAGGCGTTTCGACCGAGAAATAGGCAAACTAAGCCAGAAATATACCCTGAAATACAATGCCTTCACCCAGCGATACACCATTCTTAACGTCAACACAGGAGGAGTAACATCGCACTCAGGCCTTGTCTCAGTATCGCAATATTTGGGTGATATTAGAAACCTACCCACTATTGATGACTCATTAATTAATATTGATCTGAATTATCAAGTGTTTCTCCAAGTGAGCACCAAAGCTCAGGGTGTTCCAAGGTGGATCAGGGCCCTCAGGCGCAACAACCTTAATTTTGTAACGGACTGGATCCAATGGCCACTATTCGATTGAAGAAAATACCAGCAAAAGCCATCATGTTTGGCTTAATCCTGTTAAGCGCACTGTCTTTGGTTGCCTTGATGGTTGCCTCAGACAGTCCAGATGCATTCAATAGGCTACAAACCCCTCTTCTGCTGGTAAACACAGTTTCTTTTCTTGTCTTATTTATTCTAGTCGTAGTGAGCGGCAGAAAGCTTGTTAGGGATTACAAAAAAAGTAAACTCGGCGCAAAGTTACGGCTCCGAATGACGCTAGCTTTTGGGGGGTTGGCAGTTGTGCCTGCAGTGGTTGTTTTTGTCTTTGCCACAAATTTCATGAACAAGGGAATAGATGTTTGGTTTGATGCTGAAGTTGAACAAGGTCTCAGTAATGCTTTGACACTTGGACGTACTGCGCTTGATGAACAAATACAGCAGGGGCTGTTTAAAACCACAAATATGGCGCTCACATTGACTGGCACCGATCAATTGGACAAAAGGCTAAATGAACTCAGAAACAATTCTCTTGCTTTGGAGCTTTTGGTTTTAAACAATGAACTGCAAGTCATTGGTGCCAGCACAAAATCATTGGGCAATCTAGGCTCAAGGCTGCCATCGAAAGCAGAAATGAATCAAGCCATAACAAAACAATCATGGGCGAGCCTTGATTCTTCCGTTGAGGGCGAATACCTGATCAGGGTTCTGGTGCCGATTTTGGGCTTTTCATCAAACGAAACGCCGTTGTATTTACACAGCCTATTTAGTGTTGATCCAAATTTAAGCAAGATGGCTGATTCGGTTGAGGAAACTTATGCGAGATACGGGCGTTTAACCTTTCTCAAAATTCCCCTTCAGTATAGTTATATTTTTACTCTTGCTTTGGTTGTGATGTTGGCTTTATTACTCGCCATTTATGGATCAATCGAATTTGCAGAGCGACTAGTTAAGCCCATTGAGTCACTGGAAAAGAGCACGCGTTCCGTTGCAGCAGGTGAAGATGTTGTTCAACTCCCTAAAACAGGAGAAGACGAAATTAGCCTATTGGTGAGTTCATTTATGCACGCACAAAAAGAAGCCGCATGGAGTGATGTTGCTAGACGAATGGCACATGAAATTAATAACCCCCTTACACCAATTCAACTTTCAGCTGAACGTATTAGGAACCGCTATCTTTCTAAGCTTGGAAAGGAAGATCAAGCGTTTTTATCAAGCTCCACCAATACCATCATTCACCAAGTGGAGGTATTGCGTGATATGGTTAATGCGTTTGGCGAGTTTGCCAAAGATCCCCAGCTGAAGTTTGAGCGTTTTGATTTTAATCAGCTGTTGATGGAATCGGTAGATTTGTTTGAGGAAGAAAAAAACGTCAAATATTTCACTATATTATTGGACGAGGGCATTACATTTGTCGAAGGGGATGTTAAGCGTGTGCGCCAAATTTTGAACAACGTCTTTAAAAATGCTATTGATGCAACAAAAGATTGCTCTAGTCCAAAAATAACAGTCACCTCCAAACTCTTAACCGATGAACGTAAGGGTTATTTTGAACTCAAAATAACCGACAATGGACACGGGTTTGATCCAATATTTTTGCAGGACGCCTTTCAACCATATGTCACCACAAAATCAAAAGGCACTGGTTTGGGATTGGCTATTGTGAAAAAATTAGTCCAGGAACATTTTGGTTTTGTCACAGCAGAAAACAACCCAGATCAAGGAGCTTGTTTGACAATTCTATTGCCAACAAAACAAAAAAAAGGAATCAAAAATAAAACGTGAATAAAAACCGAAACACTATTTTAATTATTGATGATGAACCTGAAATCAGGGGGCTGATGCAAGAAATATTGACCGAAGAAGGCTATCTGACCATTGCTGTTAAAAGTGCTGAGGAAGCACAAACAAGCATTGCTGAAAACCCACCTGATTTGGTTTATTTGGACATTTGGATGCCTGAGATCGATGGCATTACTCTATTGAAAAAGTGGTCTGAGACCAACCAATTGAATTTTCCAGTAATAATGATTTCTGGGCATGCAACGATTGAAACAGCGGTCGAAGCAACCAGGTTGGGAGCGTTTGATTTTATTGAGAAGCCTCTCTCAATTGAAAAACTTGTAGCATCGGCTGAAAAAGCTTTAAGCGCATCGACAAAAAGGGCCGGGAAAGATGTTGCATTGCTTTTAAAAAATAATTGCAGCGCTTATAGAGATACTTTTTTAGCCCTGGATGTTGAAGTAAACAGGAATCAAATTTTGTTTCTGAATGGAGAAGTCGGCACTGAAAAGGAAGAGCTTGCGAAATACATACATCACAAAAAACACAAGGAGGGAGATAATTTTGTAACCGCTCAGTTGAATTTATTGGTTTCTGGCCAGCAGGAAAATGAATCCATTACCAGCGAGCTAATAAAAATTATAGGCACCCTCGAGGGAGGTACAATTTATCTTTCTGGCTATTCCGAGTTGATACCAAAACACCAAACACAAACACGTAATTTTTTGCAAAATCTATCCTTGGGACAAGGTATTAAATTTGTTGTGGGAGTCAACTCCAGCATAAAAAACAAATCACTTGAACAACACAAGGAACTAGGTGCAATTTTTTCAGACAGCGCTTTTATAAATTTGCCTCCCATAAGACAATGTTTGCAAGACATACCAGAACTTCTTAAAAGTGTTATTGATTATTTCGGTATAACCGAGAGACTGGCGCCAAGAAGGTTTAGTTTAGCGGCACAAAATATACTCACAAAATATGCATGGCCAGGAAATTTAAAACAGCTTAAAAACATGGTACATGCAACTTTATTGAGACCTGGGAAGGAAATTGTAAATATTGAGGAAATTGAGGAAACACTTACGCTGCAAGGGCCAAGCGGAGATTTGTTGGTCCAGAAAGATATTTTGTCTATGACTATGGTGGAAGCAAAAGAACAATTTGAAAAAGCATTTTTATCTAGACAGCTTGAGCTTGTTGGTGGAAAAGTTACTGAGCTTGCCAGGCGC
>Ga0207965_1000084_pt1 | contig 23943 bp, 23 predicted proteins | sample Knorr_S23_td_O2m_FD_185609 | JGI IMG/M metagenome (GOLD analysis project Ga0207965, IMG submission 185609) | Marine microbial communities from Southern Atlantic Ocean transect - Knorr_S23_td_O2min_ad_571m_LV (SPAdes) (version 2) | ecosystem: Environmental > Aquatic > Marine > Oceanic | place...
CAAGCATTACATAAAGATCGATGGAAGAAATGCCTTTTCCGTCGAGTGGAGCTACGAGCGCGGCAATGCCGAGGACAAACATGATATTGAATAGATTTGACCCGACCGCATTCCCAATCGCAAGGTCGGCTCTCTTCCGATAAGCAGCCATCAGGGCCGTTGCTATTTCCGGAGTGCCCGTACCAATCGAAACAATTGTCAGTCCAATCAGGGCTTCGCTCAATCCAAAGATTCTGGCGAGGTCAACCGCACCTGTTACCAGGAAATTTGAACCGAAAGCCAATGCAATCAGCCCAATAAACAAAAAACTGATATCTCGCCACAAATTATTGCTATGATCTTCCGGTAATTCCACCCCCTCTATTTTATTCTCTTCCGGAGAAGTTCTTTTGACGGTCATGATATTTCCAGCCACATAACCTACAATACACAACAGCAAAAACGCGCCTTCCATGCGGGAAATGTGAAAATCCTCAAGCAGGACAACCAACATAAAAGTTGCTCCTACTAACAGAGGTACGTCAGCTTTGACCAGATGAGAATCAACTTTAAGTGGATTTAAAAAGGCTGAGAGTCCGAGAATCAACGCAATGTTCAGGATATTCGAACCAATAACGTTTCCAAGTGCAATTCCTCCTTGATGACCTATTGCAGCCTGTATACTGACTAGTGCTTCCGGAACACTCGTTCCCAAAGCAACTACGGTCAGGCCGACGATTAGCGGGCTTAACCCTAAATGCAATGCCAGAGTTATGGCACCCTGAACCAACCAGTTGGCACCAAAATAAAGTAGAATTAGTCCGCCGATGATATAGACGGCAATCGTTAGTAATTCAGGCATGACTTGTCTCAAGCAAGTGGTCAAGATTGTAATTTATAGGGTGTTTCAGGAATGATCGGCTTCCAGCCGTTTTCCCATACTGACTACATCATCGTTGGTAAAACCAAGTTTTTGGTAGAAGGATGCTACCTTATCGTCTTCCCTACGAATCTGCAAATTTATTTTGGGACAACCCATTTCCCGCAGCGCGGTTTCCACAGAATTCATGATTTCCTGTCCGTACCCCTTTCCCTGAAAATCCTGATGGACCGCCAAATAATTTATCCACCCGCGGTGGCCCTCATAACCTCCCATCACGGTGGCAATTAAACTATTATCCAAAATACCGACCAAAAATAGTTCAGGCTGAACCTGAAGCTTTCTGGCAATGTCTTTATGAGGATTATTCCATGGAACAGTTAATTCGCACATTTTCCATAGTGCAACTAAAGCATCCTCATCTTCTGTTTGAAATGGGCGGATTAAGAGAGAACTATCGGTCACTAGTCGTTGCGGATAAAGGTTGCGTTTCTGGAGGATAGCAGATAAACGGGATATTTGATGCTTTCTAAAACATAGGCTGAAATTCCCTGGTCTGAAGTCCACCAGTTACTTTCAGTAAAAATTTCATTCTGTGCCGCAGACATTTCCAGGCGTATCTCTGTTCCTTCGAAAACAGTTTGAAATGCATGGTATGCACGACGTGTGTGAAAAGCATCAGTCACTAAAATTAGGTGGTTAAATCCCTCAATTTTGCTTAATTGTAGTAGATCGTATGCTTCATCAAATGTTGAAGTAGCACCTTTCTTTAGTGAAGGAACAGTTTTAATTTGAACGTTCATCTTTAATTCTTCAATCATGGCCTGCGCAATTTCTTCATTTGTTGAAAACAGATGAGCAAAACGAATATTCCTTTTCTTTTCATCGGTCAATAACAGGCGTGGGGCATAGCCTTGAGCAAAGAGTTTTAAGGCATGAGGTATTCGGGTGGCTTTCCCACCGGAAAGTACGACAATTGCGTCGGCACCGGAAATTGCGTTATTTACAGTAAAAAACGCAGCGTATGATGTCAGGATTGACTGGTATTGTGAAATTGCTGTTGCAAGCAGTCCTATAACAATAATAACGACGATCAGCCATTTTTTCATGTTTGTGAATCTCCGCAAAAATATATTCCATTTTCGGTCAAAATTCCATCCATAGGTACATCATGAATTTCAGTGGGTACTGTTTCAAGTAATTGAAAATCAAAGGCCAATGCTAAACGAAAAGCGTGACTTTGATCCAGAAAACGATCATAGTAGCCTTTGCCGTAGCCAAGCCTTCCGCCCTGACGGTCAAAGGCAACTCCAGGAACTATTACTAGATCGAAGCTTTCCGGAGTCAAAGCTGTTCTTTGTTCTGGCGAAGGTTCTAAAACGCCTAAAGCACCGGGGCGTAAATCCTCGAAAGAATTCAGTTGAGAATGGAAGAGTTCGAGCGTATCCGGTAGAACACATGGTACGCCGATTTGTTTTCCGGACTTCCAAGCCAGTTCAATAATTTGGCTGGTTTCCGGTTCATCTGCTTTTGAGAGGAAAATGTGGATTATGCATGCCTCCTTGAAAACATCCCATGTCCGCAGGGAATTCAGCATCTGGAGTTCATACTGTTTCTTTTTTGATGCTGACAATCCCCTGCGTTGTTTCAGCACCGTTTTGCGTATTTCAGTTTTCTTCAAAAACGACACCCCGGACATGCTCAGTAACAGCGAACTGCATCACCTTTCAGGATGCTGCCTCGAAAATTTGAAGGAACTTTGCCCCAGGAAAAATCCTCCTGGACCCGAAATAAAGTTAATTGGCCTATTCTGTCAAACTCAATACTGGAAATAATGTTTCCGTTTGTACCCTTTTTTTTCTTGATAACCCTGCGGAATATTTTACACTCCTGCTCGACTGTGACTCGGTTGCGACGACCCAAATTAATACGTACATAAGCTCTACTTGCGCGCGACTCGATGATAAAACCACCTAAAGGGAATCGGCCACGAACAAGCCCTCCAAGTTCTTCCCAAAGATCATTTGACTCCGAAAAAACAAAAGTGAATTCGTGATTCATTTCGTTCCTTACAGGATCTTCAACACGGTAAATCCTGAATCTGATATAGGTGCTCCAATCATTTGACGAAACCTTTTCTGGACTTTGTTGTACCCTCATTAAAACTATATAACGTACCCTCAGCCACTTACCCAGTTCAATGGTTTGTTTTACCAGGTCGTCTTCAAAACTGCGTAATTTACTTTGCTTTAAAGAAGCACTTAGTTTTGCAAACTCACTCCGATTCAATGCACTCTTAATACGGACTTCGTCAATTATTTTGAGATCTCCATGCTCCTCCAGTACAGACTGCACAAAGTTAACACTCAGAGCCTTGTGGTAGCGGGAAAGATTCTCTGAAAATTGTGCCGGAACAAAAGCGATAAATGATTTTGATGTCAGGAGTTCTTCCGGAGTTGGAGGAATGGGAACATCCTCACCGTTATCTAAAGGGGCGTTCATGAGCATGATTGGCTTGGAACCACATCCGCCGGTGAACAGAAAAAGTGCAAATCCAAGCCCAATTATCAAATATTTTCGACTGAAAATGTTGAACAGTCTTAACATCAAAATAACCTCTTAATAACGATATTGATCCGGCTTATAAGGACCTTCAATTGGGATATCCAAATATTTTGCTTGTTTCTCACTCAGACGGGTTAATTTCACTCCTAATTTGTCTAAATGGAATCGGGCGACTTTTTCATCAAGTAATTTTGGCAGTACATATACCTTATTCTCGTACTTGCTGCCATTTGCCCAAAGGTCAATTTGGGCCATCACTTGGTTTGTGAAACTATTTGACATAACGAAAGCAGGATGACCTGTTGCACAGCCTAAATTTACCAGACGTCCTTCTGCCAGTAAAATCATACGCTTCCCGTCCGGCCATACATATTGATCCACCTGAGGCTTGACGTTGATCTTTTTAAGTGAAGAATCATCGTTCAGTGAGGCAACATCGATTTCGATGTCAAAATGTCCTATATTACAGACAACTGCCTGATCTTTCATGGCATCCATGTGCTCACGGCAAATGATGTCAGCACAGCCTGTTGTGGTAACAAATATGTCTCCAACTGGTGCGGCATCTTCCATGGTGACAACCTGATAACCTTCCATTGAAGCTTGTAATGCACAAATCGGGTCAATTTCTGTCACTAGTACACGTGCACCTTGTCCACGTAACGATTGAGAAGAACCTTTGCCTACATCACCATAGCCGGCAACTACTGCAATTTTCCCCGCAATCATCACATCAGTTGCGCGCTTGATTCCGTCAATCAGTGATTCACGGCAACCGTATAAATTGTCAAATTTACTTTTGGTAACCGAGTCGTTCACATTGAATGCCGGAATTTTCAATAAGCCCTGCCTGTCCATTTGCTTTAACCTATGAACACCCGTTGTAGTTTCCTCAGAGACTCCATTGACTTCTTTCAGTAAATCAGGACGTTTTTCATGTACATAGCCGGTAAGATCACCACCGTCATCCAGGAGTAAGTTTGGGCCTTGTCCTTCTGGCCATTCCAAAGTTTGTTCGAGACACCACCAATATTCTTCTTCGGTTTCACCTTTCCAGGCAAATACTGGAATGCCAGCCTCTGCCATTGCGGCTGCTGCTTCATCCTGAGTTGAAAAAATATTGCAGGATGACCATCGAACCTCTGCACCCAAGTCAACCAGAGTTTCAATCAAAACTGCTGTTTCAACGGTCATGTGCAATGATCCCGTAATGCGGGCACCTGACAAAGGCCTCTTACCTTTGTACTCTTCCCGAAGCATCATCAGGCCAGGCATCTCGTGCTCCGCCATTGTGATACTCTTCCGTCCGAGTTCCGCCAAATTAATGTCTGCAACCTTGAAATCCTGATTTGCAGTTCCAATCCCTTTGACTCCTTCTTGCATGTCGTTATACTCCATTTTCATTTTATCTCCTGAATAATTGTTTAAAATTAATAATATTTAATCTCAAATCAAAGAAAGCACTTTTTAAGATTATTCTGAATTATATTTAATTCTGCACAGGAATGCAAGTTATATATCATTATATGAACATGTGGTGATTTAATGTTTAAAGCAAATCTGAATTATGGATGTTTTATGCGAATCATAATTATTTAGGGTCTATTTTATATTTATAAGAAATAATGGAAAAAAACTCATTTATCTGAAAATTCAGGATTTTTTTGACAAATAATATATTTAATAAAAATTTGTATAAGATATTGATATAATTAAATAATAAATAATTAAATATATATTTAATCAAAAAATGTTACATAAAATCAATTATTTTAAAAAAAATGCTTGCATAGCTTTGTGATTTTGCATATAACTAATCAGACAATATCCAATGCAGTAATGATTTTAGGCTGCAGATCATTAAATAAGCAAATATTTTGCACATGGATGTGTAAAATTATAATGATTTAGGAATGGAAACCATCTGGAACTTATTGACTTGGAATGGGTATCATGATTAATACTTTTAACAAAGTAACATTAAGAAACCAGCAAAAATTTCCCAGGAAAATTAAACCTAGAAGAGCTTTACTTGCATCAAAAAGGAGCATAAAGCAAGACAGGCCGGAAAAAAAACTGAGTGAATCATGGCTTAAAATAACTCATTTTAGTTTGCTTGCCGTAATTATTTTTGCAATCACTTTTTACCTGACCTCTTTTCTTCCTCTCTCTTCCATAAGTTCTCCTTCTCTCCCCTTAAAAACACTTCACGAACTCAATTTATTAGCGTCAAAAGTCAGCAGTATGATGCAGGAAGAAACTGTCAGAACTGACAAAATAGAGAAATTGTTGGCCAGAGAATATAAGGGAGTCACACGTTTGAGTTTTATCAGGTCAGAAAATTTTAAATTAAAGACTACTGTTACAGGAAAAAACCCTGAAATATTTGGTCAAATTGGGAATAAAGTCTCATTCCAGATACCTGTAGGAAAAGATGGAACTCATGGAATACTTGTTATTTCTCAGGATATTTCTGCATTTGGGGGGATCTTCTTTTGGATACGTTCGTTAATTAGCGGAAGTGTCGTTTTGCTTATTGTTGCTTTACTGGTATTTAAACAAACCCGTCGAATAACAGATCAGGTTGATGTTCTTTGTCGTCATTTTGTTAAATATAGACGCGAAAACGAATCCGGAGATTTATATCCTACCGAAACTTCTGATGGTCGAACAATGATTGGACAGCGTATAGCAGTTCTTGAAGAACTTTGGACACGTTTCCAGTCCATGCAGGAAGAGCTGGCTCAAAATGTGGAAGAACTGGAAGACTCAAAACAGAAATTAGAACAAACTGTGACTGATCTGCAGGTGGCTAAACAGAAGGAGCGTCGGTTGGTTGAGCTTGGTAACACTGTGGCAGAATTTGGACATGACATTCGTAATGCAAATGGTTCCATTTCAAGTTTTGCCAATTTGCTCTTAAAAATGCTTGACAAGGATCGAATAAAGGCGATAGAGGTGGTTCAGGCATTGACCTATATTCGCAGGATAAAAAACTCTTCAAACAACGTGACAGGTTTGACAACAGATATTCTGGATTTTGCTGCAGGCAGAATGGAGATTCGTCCGGAAATATATCAATTAGATGAATTTCAGGAACAAATTGAATCTCAACTTGGTTTTATAGATGAACTTCTTTTACATTATCGTGTTCCAGCAGGGCAGCCAGTCTTCCTTCTCAGGATTGACGGCCGTAAAATTATTCGTGTGATTGTGAATCTTGTAAAAAATGCGTGGGAAAAATTCCAGGATTCTCCGGAAACAAAAGATGATAAACCTGCTTTCATTGAGGTTCGTTTTATTCCACAAAATATGCGGGAACTAAAAATTCAAATTGTTGATAACGGCGGCCCAATTCCGGATTCGATTTTAACTAATCTTTTCCAATCGTATCAAACTGAAGGCAAGGAAATGGGAACTGGGCTTGGACTGTCAATATCCAAGCAACTTATTGAAGCTCATGGTGGAGGTATTCGAGGGTTCAATCTGCTGGACAATCGCGGGGTAGTGTTTGAGATTATTCTTCCTGACTGTGTTATTCCTGCACCATCACGTACGGTGGAGAAACAAAGTAATTCCATCTCCCTTAGTGCGTAATAATCCTGAATACAGAATTATCCTATGTCAGGTACTGCAATCCACAGGATTCTCAATCCGGGTTAACCCACTTGACTGCTCCATCTGGCTGAATGCATGAATAGTTGAGGCTAGAAGTTGTATGCTGTTCCTCAAGAAGCATGAAGTCCAATTCGTACATGAACGACCGCACTGCCTGATCAACTGATTCTTCAAACTCTTTCGACTGAACTTTTTTTTGTAATTTTGTATCAATGTTTTGCATGTACATTTTGCAATCCTTCCAATCTTTGTCATAAAAAAGGCCGCACACTTTGTTCACCTACCTGATGCATCCGGTTTGCAAGCCAAACTTGTTGTCTCACATTCTACATCGGCAAAATCTAAAAATTCTTGAAGAAAAAACGGAAGAATTGTCAAATCTTTGACTTAACTTGATCTAAACAGATTATTCTTTAACTTTTATGAAAAGAGTTTTCAACCGGAATGTGATCAGTATCCCTCATTTCTGTATTAAGCCTCTTCTGTGGCTTGAGTATAACGGTTGAGATTGTCATAATTATTTTCTGCTAATATCAGTTAACACTACAGACACGCGTTTTATCGTGTCAATCCGAACGAATGAGAAGGGGCATATATGATATCAGGACATTATCAGATTTATCCCTTCGGTCGAGATGACACGGTGTAGTCATTAAAATCAGTAACTGACTAAAATTCGCGACTCACGAGTCAGTTAATCAGGGGCCTAGAATTACATTATGATGAAATGGTTATGCATAGGGGCGGCACTTCTCACCTGGCCGCTTATTCCTTTTGGAGCATTTGTACGTTTGAAGAATGCAGGGCTTTCCTGTCCGGACTGGCCGCTTTGCTACGGGCAATTTATTCCTCCTCCGGGCTTTGAAATTGCTTTGGAAACGGGACATAGGTTTGTTGCGACTTTGTTAGGAATTTTGATAATTACAATCACTGTTAAAACATTTCAGCAACCTGCATATCGCCTCCATAGAAAACTTGCCGTAATCAGTTTGATTTTAGTTTGTATCCAGGGAATTTTGGGGGCACTGACTGTAACAATGGTGCTCTGGCCGCCGGTTGTTACAATGCACCTGCTGGGCGGAAATATTTTGTTTGGAATATTGGTATATTTGGCTAGAGTTACTTTTCTGGAGAATGTGGAATATCCTTCAGACAGTTCTTCTACTCAAACTAAACCGGGAAAAGATAGAGAGTTAAAGAGACGCCACATAGTTTTGATGCTGGCTGTGCTTTTTATTATGATTATATCCGGAGGTTATAATAGCTCTACTTCATCAGGCTCTCACTGTGAAGCATTTCCGGGATGCCATGAAGGAAGTTCTTTATCTTTTGGAATGAGTGGTACTGACTTATCTGAGTGGACAGGAATCGAAGGGTACATTTTGCCTCCTGCACCATCAGATTATCAGGGACGTTTTCTTCCTGTATATGAAAACGAATGGATACACATGCTGCACCGCTTGACAGCCATTATTGGTGGAGTAGTATTAATGATAATGGCCTGGGCCGGGCTGAAGAACAGATATGGACATAGTGCAATAGGACTGAGTATTGTTGCGCTAATTTTGCTGGAAATATGCGTGGGGATTCTTAATGCAGTATTCCGTGTACCTGCGCCAATATCTGCCACGCATACTGCAATTGCAGCCACCCTGACAGGACTGTTGTTTTTTGCAGCTGCAGAAGGGGATCATAATTTGGTGAAAGGATGAAAACTTTAATTGGAAATCGGAGTGCAGTAACATTAATATTAATTACTTCTGCAGTTATTTTATTATTTTTATTCTGGCTGATCTACTTTCATGAAACTCCAGTAGAGGGCAGCTCTCTTGATCTTACAATTCTACCTGCACTCAATGCATTGCTGAACTTAATGAGCGCCACATGTCTTATTTTTGGGTTTAAAGCTATTAGAAGAGGCAACCGGGTGCGTCATAAAAAAATGATGCTTAGTGCATTATTTTTTTCTTTTTTATTTTTAGTCAGCTACCTCACCTATCATGCCTTTCATGGGGACACGTTATTTCAGGGTGAAGGCTGGGTTCGTCCGCTGTATTTCTTTATTTTGATTTCGCACATTATTCTTTCTGTGGTAGTTTTGCCGCTGGTTCTAACCACAGTTTTCTTTGCGGCAACGGGTAATTTCACCATGCATCCCAAAATTGCCCGGATTACACTGCCGCTCTGGATGTATATCTCAGTTACAGGTGTACTGGTTTACCTGATGCTGTACCATTTATGATGTAAGCGGGGAAAAATTAGGAGAAACGTTCTTATGAATTATGAACGTTATTAAAGTCTCAAATCACATGGAGTTTTGTTGTGACTCCTTGTAGGCATATTGAAATGCCGGGCTGGGGGAAAGTTGTTTTAAGGGAGTCCAGTTCTCGCTGATGATCTTTAGGCCATCTGCCTCTTTGACAAGAAAGAGGTGTTTGAAACCAACATCGTTGATTGAAGAAGATGTATATGTCTGTACAAAGCGAACGTGGTAAATATTCTTACTCATAAGAACTGAAAGATCACTTACAAGAATACGGCGTCTTTTGTTTTGGGTACTGATACTTTTTTTGTGTGCCTGCCAACTGTTAAAATTCCATTTCTCTGTGAGAAAATTTGAGGAATAAAAAGACAGGTAATTATCTACATCATTAGATTCCCAGGCTCTCTTCCACGACTCAATAGTACCCATCAAGAATTGTTGCTCTTGAGCAATTACTGCACTGGGTGAAAAAGTTACCTTTTCTTCAATAATTACCGGAGTAGCTCCCAATTCAACAGAACGGGTTAATTCCAGAAAGTTATAATTACTTATAGAAATACAACCTCGGGTCGGTATAGGATCACCTTTTACTGTCCCGTGAATCCAGATGCCGTCCCCGTTTTTCCGTTCGATTACCTGATCAAAATAGTTTGGATAACTGACCTCAAAAGCACCGGTTCCGTACACATTGGCCCCATTGCCGTAGTACTGAGCCAATTCCCATCCAGCCCAAGCCTGATTAAGCCAATATATGCCAATGGGAGTTTTGAGATCTCCTTCACGGAACTTGTCTCCATTTACTTTGCCGGTTGTACAGGGGAAAACACGGTGCATTTTCCAGGATTCCTGAAACTTATAGACCATCAAGCGACATGCAGATTTGTCTATAACTAAAACGGTTGACCCTGGATAATCACTAAAAATCAGACCATCCGGTCTCAGTTCATTTGCATGAACAAAAACTGAACACCACAGGAAAACCACCCAAAAAAAGAAAGTTTTTTTCACGGTAAGAATAAATTATTGTGCTGCAGGAATTTGATTAATAATCAGGTTTTTCTATGTTTACTATACAGCCAATAACCAATTGTGGAGAGCATTACAACAGGAAGCAAAGTCAGGAAAATAGTCGTAAAGTAAAATGCTTCCAATGTTTCTTCACTGGAAGAGAAACAGACTGCACAGGCATTTGCTATTTCCGGTGCAAAGAGGAGGCCTAACAGGAATGGGAAAAGGAGAAAACCTTGCAGATGCATTTTAAAATTATTCTTCTAGAGGTGTGTACTGAAACTTGCTGTTAGCATCAGGTCAGATAAAGCAGCACATACAAAACAGGCCAGACACAAACGACAAAATACCAAAGGAGTTGTAAAGGAAGTAGTCCTTCTGCAGTTATAGGATTATTAGAAGCCCCCAATCGGTTCCAGGCATGGATGAGCACAGCCAAAACTCCGACCACGTGAAATCCGTGTGCGCCTATTATTAAATAGAACAAACCACCGTACACACTGGACGAGACTGTCATCCCGAAATTAAGCAATTGCACCCACTCATAACCTTGAGCAACCAAAAAGAAAGTGCCTAATAAAAGGGATATTCCCAGCAATCTGCGTCCTTCCTGAAATTTTTGTTTTTGCAGCAGGTTGCGTGAAAATCCCATCGTTAACCCACTCAACAAAAGAACTAAAGTATTGAATGCAGTGGTTTCAACCGGTAATCTGGGCTGTCCCCATGGAGGCCACTCTTCAATACCGGAACGTATCACCATGTATGCACTGATGAGACCTGCAAAAAACATGGCTTCGGTAACTATAAAAATAAGCATTCCAATCACACCACTTGACACAGGCGGCTTAGCCCGCTTTGGACGATTGGTCAAAGAAACTTCTGAGGCGGTAAATAAAACAGACTGGCTGGAGGGGTTTGTCACAAGCGCTGCTCTACACAAGATTTGTCTGCAATGCAGTCTATCCACTGATCTCCATCTGTCATCATGATATCCGGTGCAACACCAAAAAAGAAAACACCCAGCAGGCAGAGGGCCATAATCAGTAAAAACGAAATGATTTGTTTTTCAAACTTCAGATGCATAAAATTAGCTGCAACAAGGAATGCCTTAACGAATGCAATTCCAAAGGCGGTTATAATTGTCAGCGCAGGAATTTCCAACATTGGCCCTGCCACGCTGATCAGCAGTAAAACAACAAGCCAAATCCATATTTTAACATAGTTGGGATGTGCGTAAGCTTCACTCATAGTTTGATCTGTAAAGATGTGTTAATAATATTAGAAATTTGCAATATAAAAGAGAGGAAACAAGAAGATCCAGATAAGATCTACAAAGTGCCAGTAAATTCCTATCAGTTCCACACGCTGATAATTGTACCCTTTGCGGATATCAAATGAAATGAGTGCCATGATAACCATTCCGCCAATAACGTGCAGGGCATGTAATCCGGTCATAGTATAATAAAATGACCAGAATAAATTTTCCGTAATTGTATGACCATGCAGAATTTTGCCGGTGTATTCATAAGTTTTAATCCCTAAAAATACCAGACCTGCACCAATTGTGTACCAGATGTAGGTGAATGATTTATTTTGATCTCCTTTTTCGATTGCAGCATGTGCCAGTACTATACTCAAACTGGAAGTAAGAAGTACAAATGTATTTACAGCTCCTGCAGTAACACTCGTCAGGGCAGCGTCTTCAAACCCGGGAGTTCCATTTAGTTTAAAGAGGATAAAGCAGGCAATTAATCCACCAAAAATAAAAATTTCTGAAGCCAGCAACCACCATGTTCCTAAGCGTCCGGTTGGCACGCCTGTAGCACTGCGGTGTGTTGCAATAGGACCATGCATCGACATTTTATATATCTTTTTTGTAGTTAATAATTAAACGTAAGAAGTTAGATCTTCCGTTTTAATGAAATAAATCAGTTTTATTCCGGTGCTACATTTTGCGGCCAGAAATCCTCTTCCCGCCCTGGTGTACTATATTCATATGCTCCCCTATATACAGTAGGAAGTTTTTTGAAATTGCCATGCGGTGGCGGGGAAGAAGTAGACCATTCCAGACTGTTTGCTCTCCAAGGATTGTCTGGTGCCTTTTCACCTTTGAACATGCTGACGAAAAAGTTGTAAACGAAAACCAGCTGAAAAAACAGCATGACTACCAAACTGACTGTTGCAAAGACCCTGATATTTTGTAAGTCCTGTGTCGCCAGGTCAGGAAAGTGATCGTAATTGTAAATGCGCCGGTGCTGGCCTGCCAATCCAAGGAAGAATAGAGGCAGGAAAATACAGTTGAAAGGAATAAATGTACCCCAGAAATGAATTTTCCCCAGAGTTTCATTCATCATGCGTCCAAACATTTTCGGAAACCAAAAGGTTAATGCCGCAAACATTCCAATAATAGTGATAGGGAAGAAAGTATAATGGAAGTGGGCCAGTACAAAATATGAATCATGGAAATATACATCCAGGGCACTTGCTCCTAAATAAATTCCGGTTACCCCGCCTATCAGGAAGGCCGCCAAAAATCCTAAGGCCCAGAGCATAGGAGTTTTCAATTCAATCGAACCACCATAGAGGGTCGCAATATAGCTGAACATCATTTCCGCAAGCGGAATTGAAATTAAAACCGTCGTGACAACGAAAACATTAGCCATTCGTGGATCAATGCCTGCTATAAACTGGTGATGCGCCCAAACGACAAAGGATAGACCACCGGTCGCGAATGCCGTGTACAATACTGTTTTATATCCGAACAACTTTTTTCTGGAGAAAACTGTGATAATATCCGCCACTATACCCATGGTCGGCAGCAGTACAACATATACTTCAGGATGCCCGAAAAACCAGAAAAGATGTTCCCAAAGGAGTGGGTCTCCGCCTCCTGAAGGCAGGAAAAAACTTGTACCAATTCTCTGATCCATAAAAAGCATTACCGCTCCTGCGATAAGAGGCCCAACCGACGCCATGAACAAAATAACTGCTATTACTATGAACCAGACTGCAATTGGAATGTCAAACATTTTCATTCCAGGAGCACGGCTGTTCATCGCAGTAGTGACAAAATTGATTCCTCCTAATAAAAAGGAAATAAACTCCAAAGCCACGGCAAGCAGCCACAAAGAAGAACCCCAGTCTGTGAGACTGTATTCTGCAACAGACGAAAGTGGAGGATAGGCAGTCCATGCACCACCGAATCCTCCCCCTTTTACGAAGAAAGAGAGAATCAAAACAAGAGCGCTGACCAGGAAAATTTGATATGACAAACGGTTTATACGGGGGAAAACCATATCATCACAACCTATCATCAGTGGAATTAGATAGTTACCGAAGCCTGCAATAAGTACTGGCATTGCCACCCAGAAAATCATGATGGTTCCGTGATTTGTAACCAGCATGTTATATTCACCGGGTCCGACAAGTCCATATCCTGGAACCAGTTCTCCCGGAAAAGCAAGCTGCATCCGGAAAGCATAGGCAAAATATCCACCTATAATAGCCATGATCATACCGGTAAAAATGTACTGCATGGCAATGATCTTATGATCTAAAGGCAGAATATATTTGTGTAAAAAATTTAGATCTTCATGATGTTCCGAATGGGTGCCTGTTTCCACTGCGGCAGCTGCTTGGCTCATTGTGTCCTTTATTAAAATAAACTAAAATATACTTGCTAACAGCACAGCGAAGGAATTATGACCTTCAGTATGTGAGGTATTAGATGGTAAGGGCGTTTTTGTTCCCATTCGTTTCTGATAGTGACTTTCATATGTACCGTTCTTTATCTGTACAATGGTTTCGTCGTAGCTTTCCTTCGTATGTACTGTGATTGCACCACCCATAATTCCATGGCCATATCCACACATTTCAGCGCATTGTATATCAAAAGAACCGGTATTTGTTGGCTTAAACCAGCCTTTGATTGTTCTTCCAGGCAATGCATCCTGTCTCAAACGAAAAACCGGAACTGAAAAATTATGAATCACATCCCGTGCCTGTAATTCAAAGTGATATGTTTCATCCACTTTTACATGCAGATCATTAACTGTAGCAATATCATCAGCAGTATCCAAGACTCCATCCGGGCCTGCATCAACAAAGGACCAGCTCCATTGCTGCCCAATGACCCTGATAAGGTTGTCTTTAGGAGGAAGTGTCTGTTTTATGTTTACCCAAACTATGATATTAACGGCAATTATGACCACATCAAAAGCTATCACTGCATAGTGAGGATAATGCGTCCATTTTGTTTCACTGTGCTTCTCGCCGGTTATGTACTTGGCCTTTAGACCGTCTTTCCTGCGAAATTTGAGTGTGAAATAAACAAGTGCGCCAAACACAAGAATAAACCAAAATCCAATGATCAAAGTAATCACAAGAAAGAGGTTGTCTATATCCCCTGAAAATGAAGACCCGCTTTGTATAAAATATTCAATCATCTAAGTTTTCTCTAAAACATCGTCAACCGCTTTTTAGCAAATAAACACATAGAATTAGTTCAACAATTTTAAAGGTTATCAGGAATTAAACGCAAAAATGTAGGCAGCCAGCATAAACAATATACATCCACTGAAAATCAAATAAAATACCCTTGATGCCCATGTATCCGATTCATTTTTCTCCATAAATCCTCCTTAACTAATTAATAAATAATCCTATCCAGAATAATAATACTGCTCAAGACTGGCAAGTAAATAATGGACGCAAGAAAAACTTTACGTGCATTCTCATAACTGCTTTTCCGAAAAAATAAAGAAATTACTGCTAAAAATCCCAGCCCCAGTATAAATGCACTTACCAGATAAACAAGACTTAACTGGCCGATAATAAAAATAACAATGCTGGAAATAAAAAGCAAACCGCCGTAGAACAGCATTTGAACACTGGTTTTTTTACCTGTTGCATCCTCAAGTGAAAGCATTTTGAAACCGCCTCTGCGGTAGTCATCACGATACATCCAGGCAATTGCAAAAAAATGTGGAAGCTGCCAAAAATAAAGCAGGGCAAAAATTGGCAGGACTTCCCAGTCCAACGTACCTCTAGCCGCCGTCCAGCCCATCACCGGAGGTAATGCGCCAGTTATTCCTCCAAACCAGGTGTTACTGACTGATTTCTGTTTTAGAGGTGTATAGATCAGAATGTAGGAAAAGAGGGTCAGCAATCCAAGAGCAGCAGTAAGTATGTTTAGACTAAACCATAATGTAGTGAAACCCGCGATCGAAATAATAATGCCAAAAGCCAAAGCTTCATTCCCACTTAGTTTTCCCGTCGGTAAAGGACGATTCTTTGTCCTTCTCATCTTCGAGTCAGGAATTTGTTCCTGCCATTGATTAAGTGTATTTGCACCTGCACCAATCAAAGCAGTACCTAGCAGAAGATATAGTAGCGGAAAGACACCAGCTGAGCTGTTCACTGGAAGACTATAACCCAGTACTGTGCTGAACAGTACGCTGGACAGTAACCTCGGTTTTGTTAAGGTAATATAATCTCTGATCTTACTGAAATTGAGAGATGGATAAATGTTGGCTACAATAGTTTTATCATTCATTTTTTTGCAGAATCATTCGTTTTATGGCTGTGATAATAACTTAAGAAACTAACATATCAATTAATTGTTGACAAGTAAAAATAAAAAAACTCGGAAAGTATTTTAGACTGATTTGGAGTTTAAAACATGAAAAAGACTTGACGAGCCTTGTATCAACCCATATAATTTTCAGTCTTTAAGAAATAAATTTCATTACAGCAAAGCTCGGGAAGATGAATGTCGTCCTGCAGGGTTAGCTTCCACATTCGATAGTTGCAAGGAGAAAAAAATGAAAGTTCGCAGCGGGTTGATTCAAATGGCCCTCAAAGGGGATACATCCATGGCTCCAGAAGAAATTACCAAAATAATGATTGAAGCACATATCCCTTATATTGAGGAGGCAGGAGAAAAAGGGGTTCAGGTGCTCTGCATGCAGGAGGTCTTTACACAACCATATTTTTGTCCCAGCCAGGATACAAAATGGTATGCAGCTGTTGAAAAAATACCAGAAGGACCAACTACGAAACTTATGCAGGAATATGCAAAAAAGTACAACATGGTGATTGTCGTTCCCATCTATGAAGAGGAAATGACAGGTGTGTATTATAACACTGCAGCAGTAATAGATGCAGACGGCAAATATCTTGGTAAGTACCGCAAATCACATATTCCACAGGTTGCAGGTTTTTATGAGAAATTTTTCTTCAAACCTGGAAATTTAGGCTATCCTGTCTTTGAAACTGCTTACTGTAAACTTGGAGTGTATATTTGTTACGACAGGCATTTCCCGGAAGGTTGGCGGGCTCTGGCTTTGAACGGTGCAGAGTATATTGTTAATCCTTCCGCCACGGTTGCAGGACTATCTCAATATTTATGGGAACTGGAACAACCGGCCTCAGCTGCAGCTAATGGCTGCTACATTGGTGCTATCAATCGAATTGGTACTGAAGAACCCTGGAATATTGGTACGTTTTATGGCTCAAGCTACATAGTAAATCCACGAGGTAAAATTGAAGCACAGTTGGATGATAAGACTGATGGTTTGCTGATTCATGACATGGATATGGATGCAGTCAGAGAAATACGCAACCTCTGGCAATTCTTCCGTGACCGTCGTCCGGAGATTTATGGAGATTTAACTGCGCTGCAATAATTGTTTCAACTGGTGGTGTTATTTGTTCAAAGATTACCGCCGAAAACGCTGAAAAAACCATGACCACTATTGACGTTCAGGCCGGACGCTTATCGCAGGAACAGCTTTCCGAAAATTTTTCCGATTCTCATCCACCTTTGAATTCGGGGAATGCGATTGTTGAGGCAAACCGCTGTTATTTTTGTTATGACGCACCATGTATTGATGCGTGTCCCACCGCTATCGACATACCAAATTTTATCCGCAAGATTTCTACCGGCAACCTTAAAGGATCTGCAAAAGACATTCTTTCACAAAACATTATGGGCGGAATGTGTGCCCGTGTTTGCCCGACAGAAATATTGTGTCAAGGGGCATGTGTCCGGGAAGCACAGGAGCACCAACCGGTACGGATAGGAGAATTGCAGCGCTATGCTACAGATTGGTTTTTTGAGAGTGGTGAAACACTTTTTGAAAGAGGTGAACCGACCGGTAAAAGAATCGCGGTTGTCGGCGGCGGTCCGGCAGGACTTTCCTGTGCACATCAACTAGCAGTCTCAGGGCATGAGGTTGTGGTCTTTGAGGCCCGCGAAAAATTAAGCGGCCTAAATGAATACGGAATTGCGGCCTATAAAACGGTCAATAATTTTGCGCAACGTGAAGTTGATTTTATTGTTAAGACAGGTGGGATAGAAACCCGAACAAATCAGAGATTGGGACAAGAAGTTAAACTGGATGATCTCAGAAAAGAATACGATGCTGTTTTTTTGAGTATTGGTTTGGGTGATGTCAATTCTCTTGGTTTGGAAGATGAAGAACTGGATGGTGTCTACAGTGCTGTTGATACGATTTCAGAGTTGCGACAATCTGAAAGCCTGAAAGAGCTTTCCGTTGGAAGACGTATTGTTGTTATCGGCGGCGGAAATACGGCTATTGACATTGCGGTTCAGTCAAAAAAACTTGGTGCTGAAGATGTAACACTGGCCTATCGACGAGGGCCGGAACAAATGAGTGCCACCTGGAAAGAACAGGAGTTTGCACAAACCAACGGAGTCCGTGTAAAACATTGGGTTGCTCCAAAAAGTTTGCTTTCAGAAAATGGACATGTTACCGGAATTGAGTTTGAGTGCACGGAACTGAATCCAGAAGGGAAACTAAGAGGAACAGGAGAGTTACGTCATATGGAGGCTGATGTTGTTTTTAAGGCAATCGGTCAGTTATTGGAAGACTCTGTTTTTTCTGGTTCGGAAATGCCTGCAATTGAAGGTGGAAAAATAACCGTCAACCTGGAATTTGAAACGTCTCTACCAGGCGTCTGGGCCGGAGGAGATTGTGTGGATTCCGGAGAGGATTTAACTGTACAATCCGTGGAAGACGGAAAGCAGGCCGCACTCTCTATTAACAGAAGATTAAAATAATCAATCTGAAATCAATAAAAAAAACAATCATGGCTGATTTAAGTTGCAATGTTGCCGGTATCACTGCCCCAAATCCATTTTGGCTAGCCTCCGCTCCACCCACAGACAAATTGTACAATGTTGAACGTGCTTTCCGTGCGGGATGGGGCGGAGTGGTTTGGAAAACTTTGGGAATAGATCCTCCCATCGTTAATGTCAGTTCACGTTATGGTGCGGTGCACTATAATGGTCAACGCATGATGGGATTTAACAACGTTGAATTGATTACTGACCGTCCGCTTGAAGACAATCTTAAGGACATCAAGCAAGTCAAAAAAGACTGGCCTGATCGAGCGGTTGTTGTTTCACTGATGGTACCATGCACTGAAAAAGACTGGCAGTTCATCATTAATAAAATAGAGGACACCGGATGTGACGGAGTGGAACTGAATTTTGGCTGCCCACACGGAATGTCTGAACGGGGAATGGGTTCTGCTGTCGGCCAAGTTCCGGAGTACATTGAAATGGTTACCCGCTGGGTTAAGGAGTGTACAGACTTACCGTGCCTGGTCAAGCTGACACCGAATGTAGCGGATATCTGCCATGCGGCAAACGCTGCAAAAGCCGGAGGAGGTGATGGAGTAGCTTTAATCAACACTGTCAATTCTATTGTTTCCGTTGATCTGGATTTGATGGCTCCCGAACCGACTATTGACGGAAAAGGCTCTCACGGAGGATATTGCGGACCGGCAGTCAAACCGATAGCTTTGCACATGGTGACAGAAATTGCCAAAGCTCCGGAAACGAAAAATTTACCAATCTCAGCCATCGGAGGAATATCAAACTGGCGTGATGCCGCCGAATTTATCGCAATGGGAGCTGCGGGTGTGCAGGTTTGTACTGCAGCCATGCACTATGGTTTTAAAATAGTGGATGACATGATTGACGGACTGAATAACTGGATGGACGAAAAGGGCTATGCGACGTTGGAGGATTTCAGGGGCATTGCTGTTCCAAATGTGACTGAGTGGCAATTTCTGAACCTGAAATACGACATCAAAGCCCGCATTGACGAATCGACTTGCATCCATTGTGGATTATGTCATATTTCTTGTGAGGACGCTTCGCACCAGGCCATTCGTATAATAAAAGCAAATGGTGATCGACGATTTGAGGTCATTGACGAAGAATGTGTTGGTTGCAATCTCTGTATGTTTGCCTGTCCTGTACCGGACTGCATCACCATGGAACGAGTCGATTCAGGAACTGAATATCAGAACTGGACAACCCATCAGAATAATCCGATGAGGGTGGAAGAGAATTAAATCTGTAGAATATGAAAAACTAAATATAAGGAGAAAATATGTCAGTAATAATTAAAGGCGGAACAGTTGTCAACGCGGATCAATCATTCCGTGCGGATGTTTATTGTGATGACGGTATTATTCAGGCGGTAGGTCCGGATATGGATGCTCCTTTGGGAGTGGATGTTGTAGATGCCGGAGGATGCTATGTCATGCCCGGCGGCATTGACCCGCATACCCACATGCAACTCCCGTTCATGGGAACAGTTGCTTCAGAAGACTTCTTTTCAGGAACAACAGCAGGCGCGGTTGGCGGAACCACAATGATTATTGATTTTGTGATTCCGGGACCACAGGAAGATGTTTTGGAAACATATCACAAGTGGCGCGGATGGGCTGAAAAATCCGCTACCGATTACAGTTTTCATGTGGCAATCACATGGTGGGACGATTCAGTGCCCGATGCAATGGGAACACTGTGCCGTGACTATGGAGTCAATAGTTTCAAACACTTTATGGCCTACAAAGGCGCAATCATGGCAGATGATGAAACACTGGTAAACAGTTTTACCCGTGCACGAGAACTGGGCGCACTTTGTACTGTCCACGCGGAAAGTGGTGAGTTGGTAGATCATTTCCAGACGAAGATTTTTGAGAGCGGCATCACCGGGCCGGAAGGACATCCGCAGTCAAGGCCGCCGCAAGTAGAAGGAGAGGCGGCAAATCGTGCAATTCGTTTTGCGCAAATGATCGATGTGCCTTTGTATGTGGTTCATAACTCATGTGCTCATTCACTCAACGAAATTGCCCGTGCCCGGCGTGAAGGTCAGCGTGTATTTGGAGAAGTATTGGCTGGACATCTGCTGGTTGATGACAGTGTTTACCGTAATCCTGATTTTGAATTTGCCGCAGCCCACGTGATGAGTCCTCCATTCCGACCAAAAGCCAATAAAGAAGCTCTTTGGCGCGGTTTGCAGTCCGGAGATTTGCAGACAACTGCTACCGATCATTGCTGTTTTTGTGCGGACCAGAAAGCAATGGGCAAAGATGACTTCCGGAAAATTCCAAATGGAACAGGAGGTATTGAAGATCGAATGCATGTGCTCTGGACACATGGTGTCAATACAGGACGTTTAACAATGAGTGAATTTGTTGCAGTAACTTCCACAAACTCTGCAAAAATATTCAACATATATCCGCGAAAAGGAATGATTGCAGCAGGTAGTGATGCAGATTTAGCAATATTTGATCCTCAGGCCACACACACAATTTCCGTAAAAACGCATCATCAAAATGTGGATTTCAATATTTTTGAGGGAATGGAATTGACAGGGATCAACGTGGCAACTGTCAGTCAGGGAAAAGTGGTTTACAAAGACGGTGATGTCCGCACGGAAAGTGGTGTAGGCCGTTATGTGGATCGTCCATGTTTTGCCCCATATTATGCTGCAGTTGAAAAACGGAGCTCTGCTACTGCTCCAACTTCCGTGGATCGTTCATCGTAATGAAAGAAAGTGTCCGGGTTGTAGAGGCTCGTAAAGTTGACTTGGTTTTCCAGACTTCAGACGGCCCGGTCCACGCTCTTTCTGAAATTGATTTGGAAATTAATAAAGGCGATTTTATTTCACTGATTGGGCCTTCCGGTTGTGGAAAAACGACGCTGTTACGTGTGATTGCAGACCTGGAAAAACCTACCGGAGGCGACATCCAGGTGAATGAGATGACTCCGGAAGAGGCCCGCTTGCAGCGTGCATACGGTTATGTTTTTCAGGCACCTGCTCTTTACCCATGGCGCACTGTTGAAGGCAACCTTAAACTGCCTTTGGAAATAATGGGCATCGACAAAACGGAACAGGCCCGACGTTCCAAAGAAGTTTTGGAAATGGTCGATCTTTCCGGTTTTGAAAAAAAGTTCCCCTGGCAACTTTCCGGAGGCATGCAGCAACGCGTTTCTATCGCCCGTGCCCTTACATTTAATCCTGATTTGATGTTGATGGACGAACCGTTTGGTGCTCTCGATGAAATTGTCCGTGACCAATTAAACGAACATTTTCACCGACTTTGGGAAGAAACCCACAAAACTGTAGTCTTTGTTACTCACTCAATTCCTGAAGCAGCATACCTTTCAACAAAAATTGTGGTTATGTCACCGCGTCCCGGAAAAATCATCGACATAATCGAAAGCACCCTTCCAGAAAAACGAACTTTAGATATGCGGGACACTCCGGAATTCCTTGCACTGTCGCACCGCATCCGGGAAGGTTTGCGGGCAGGTCATAGTTATGATTGACCAGATGTTATGAATTGGCTTCGTACCTCATCTTTTTTTTCGATTGCAGCCGTGCTTGCCTTCACCACTGTCATTTGGTATGGAGCAGCAGTTTATCTCAATTCTGATGTTTTGATAGATAAATATGAACGAAAAAAAATCGATTGGAATTTTACCAAACTGGTTGAAGATTCATGGGCCATGAAACGTCCGATTATGCCGGCGCCGCATCAAATTATGCTCGACATGAAGAAGTCGATTTTTGGTTACAAAATAAGTTCCAAGCGCAGTCTGGTTTATCATGGATGGGTGACAATTTCGTCAACCCTGGTTGGTTTTGCAATGGGAGCAGTTTTAGGTATTTTGCTGGCAGTAGGAATTGTGCACGTATCAACACTCAACAAAAGTGTTTTACCCTGGATAATTGCGTCGCAGACAATACCGATTTTGGCAATTGCACCGATGGTTATAGTCGTTTTGGGAGCCGTCGGTGTAACGGGACTTTTTCCCAAAGCAATTATTTCTGCCTACCTTTGTTTTTTTCCAATTGCAATCGGTATGGTCAAGGGCCTGCGTTCACCTGATCCAATGCATCTGGATTTGATGAAAACTTACAATGCATCTAAATCTCAAACATTTTATAAATTACGCTGGCCCACCTCGACTCCTTTTCTGTTTGCAAGTTTCAAGGTTTCTATAGCGATCAGTTTGGTAGGAGCAATAGTGGGAGAATTACCGGCTGGAGCAAGAGCCGGTTTGGGTGCAAGATTATTGACAGGTTCTTATTACGGACAGACAGTACAAATTTGGAGTGCATTGTTTGTAGCCTCGATTATCGCGGGGTCATTAGTTTATCTGATGACTGTCATGGAGAGCAAAGTCCAAAAAAGAATGGGAGTACAGGCATGAAAACTTCCGGAATTTTCTACTGGTTATTTATAATCTGTTTTGCAATCCAGTTCCTGTTTTCCAGTGACTGGATGTCGCTTGGAGAGAATACTGTGCTGTTTGCCCTGATGCCGCTGATCGGAGCTGCAGCAGCCCTTTTTCGCAAAGGGGTAACCGTGCTGATGCCGGGTAAAATTGTGATAACTCTCGTGGTTGCATCCGGCTGCATTGCGACATTAAACAGTGTGCATTCTGCAGATTCGGGTACAACTTCCTGGGGCATTTGGCTGTATGTTGTGACGCTGGCGGGTCTGATGTGGGAGGTAATGGGATTCTGGTCGAGGGTGGAAACCCAACTCAATAAAAAAACTGGAATTGTCATCAATTTACTTGTTCCATTATTATTTGGAGGGATGCTGCTTTATTTGTGGGAAATGTTGACGATAGGTTTCGAGGTACCACAGGTTTTGCTGCCGGCACCGTCCTTGATCGGAGTTGCTTTTACAAACTCACTGGAAATGCTCTGGGCTGATTTTCAGCAAACATTTTTGAAAGCAGTGCTAGCCGGTTTTTTCATGGGTTGTGTCTCCGGATTTGTGGTTGCCGTTTTGGTTGATAAAGTTCCTTTTTTACAGCGGGGCCTGCTTCCACTGGGGAATCTGGCGAGTGCTCTGCCCATCGTTGGGGTAGCTCCAATCATGGTTATGTGGTTTGGGTTTGACTGGCAGTCCAAAGCTGCGGTTGTGGTTATGATGACCTTTTTCCCGATGCTGGTGAATACTCTTACAGGATTAAAGTCCACGGATCGAATGGAGCTTGACTTAATGCACTCTTATGCAGCAGACTACTGGCAGATGCTTCTTAAGGTACGTCTTCCAAACGCACTGCCTTTTATTTTTAACGCATTGAAGATCAACTCTACTTTGGCGCTTATTGGTGCCATAGTGGCGGAGTTCTTCGGTACACCGATTGTCGGAATGGGGTTTCGTATTTCCACCGAAATTGGTCGAATGAATGTTGACGTCGTATGGGCATCCATTGCGGTGGCAGCATTGTCCGGGTCGTTGTTCTATGCCTTGCTGGCTTTTTTGGAACGGCAGTTTACAG
>Ga0207965_1000086_pt1 | contig 23467 bp, 16 predicted proteins | sample Knorr_S23_td_O2m_FD_185609 | JGI IMG/M metagenome (GOLD analysis project Ga0207965, IMG submission 185609) | Marine microbial communities from Southern Atlantic Ocean transect - Knorr_S23_td_O2min_ad_571m_LV (SPAdes) (version 2) | ecosystem: Environmental > Aquatic > Marine > Oceanic | place...
ACCGTACTGTCCGTCTCCGGGGAGCAAGAAATCTACTTTTCCATCGCGGTTGATGTCTTCAACACCGTCGAAAAACTGGACTTGTTCCAGGTCTGGAATTGTGGCAATCAATTCCCATTCGAGCAGCTGCCGAATGTTACCTGCATAGCCTTCCAATGCAGTTGAAAGGCTAAACACTCCACTGTTGGACACTAACACTAGTTCTTTACCCGGATCCGGGCGAAGATCAGCAAAGCCAACTGCAATGATTTCGGTTTTGATCTCAATTCGTTGTGGGTTTGGGGAAAAGCCACCATCGAGTTGCTGATGATGGATGTGCAGTTCGCGTCCGATACCTGGCTGATAATGTGAAAAAATCAGGTCTTTTGCACCGTCACCATTAAGATCTTCCGCAATCAGGGTATCCCAGTTGCTTTCCCGCGCGAGCTCGAAGGCAACAAAATTATTCTGCGCGATTGCAAAGTCACCGCCTAGTAAAGCAGCGAAACCTAAGCAGACTGTGATTAAAAAAGATCGCTGTAATGCAGCCATTAGTTAAGGCGTTCCTAATCCTGATCTTCAACCAGTTCGCCATAGTCACTGGTAAAGTTTAAAAAGCCAAAAAGGCTATGTGCCCGTTCTCCTTCAGTTCGGTTATAGCTATACACTGCGAACAGCCAGAAATCCAGTAGCGACAGCCTGCTGCTTTTTGAACTCAAGGACGAGTTGTATTGCAGGAGCGGTCCTAAGCTAACACGACTGATTCGGCTGCCCGGCTCCCACAATTTAATAGGGGCTATCCGGATTTCTTGTCCGTCAAAGATCGAGAATTGCACCTGTTCTCCCAATTCATAATCGCGATTTAACTTAGTAATAAGTCCCTGTGCCGACTTCACAATAGCCCCATTAACTGCCAGCACCAGGTCGCCTATGTTAATTCCCGCCCCTGGTAATGGGCTGTCGGGAAAAAATTCAGTTACTCGAGCTGCGGCTACCTTCGTCTGTCCGCGGATGGTGACTAGCTCCGTCACATAGCCAGCGCGAGTAGCCAATGGATCAGCCCGATATAATTCGCGAGCAGGCGAATTTTGTTCCATTACACTGCCGGTGACTGTCGCTTCAAATACAATGGTATTTCTTCTCACTTTAAATATGAATTCTGTTTGGTCGTCAATTTGACTTTGTAAGGCTAACAGGGCATCCGGATGGTCAGTCTCCAAGTCATCAACAGACAGAATTACATCCCCTGCCTGAATTCCAGCTAAATACGCTGGACCATTAATAGTTGTGTCGCGAACACGAACTCCAGGGAGGATCTCCACGTTTACAAGCGAATCGCTTTCGTTAAGACCAACGTCCAGGCCGAAATTAAGTTGGGTATTGTTTTCGGATCCAGTTTTCTGGAGAGTTACATCTTCTGCGGACATGGTAATAGATGGCACTAACAGTACCGAATCGTAACTAATACAACCTGTGATCGAAACACAGATAACGAACAGCATGGCTTGAAGAATGTTGGTTAACTTGATCATTACATTTCTTATCAGCTACATTTTTTTCTGCCGGACCAGCCACAACGCCCCTGCTATGAATATCAGCAAGGCTGGTAATGGTACCCAGTTGTTCAATAACATCACTCGTTCATCTATTAATACGTCCGAGTATCCGCGCACTAGCCGACTCACGTCTTGAAGGTAGGACTGATCAATGAGAGAAGGCTGGAAGCTCGCGTAGATATAATACGCAAAATCACCAAGCATGGTCTTAAAAATATCGATTGCCAAGGTAATACCTAAAGCAGTAGTGACTGCCTGGGTGGCGGATTGAGCGCAGACTGATATAAATACACCAAAAGCGATGGCCGCCGGTAGAGGAATAAGTGCCAGTCGCAATCCAGTTGTTATCTCGTTGCGGATCTCTTCTTCGCTGATCAGTTCAAACCCGTCCTCCACGATAGCGCCAAACTCCCAAAACAAACCACTCATGAGGTAGGCCAGCACAATCAAACATAAACAGGACAGAGCTCCGAGAACATGGAGATGAAGCAACTTGGCAATGATCAAGCTTGGCCGGCTTACCCGTCGAACAAGTAGATGTCTCGCTGCTTGAGTGTCCCGGTCGAAGCTAAAGCTGTAGGCAGCTTGCGCCACAAGCAAGAGCCCAAGCATGGTCAGCCCGGTACTGAGTCCGTCAACGTAGTAACCATATGCGTTATTGGCGACAACTTCGTCAAAGGAGGGATTGCTTAACAAGTTATCTCTGGCCGATTGGCCTGCCTCTGTTAGTCTTAACAGGAGAAACTGGAGAGTTACGACTATTGTGGGAGCGAGCAGTATCAATTTTCCCGAAAACGTGTGCAGGGCAACAAAGGCTTCGCACTTCAATGCTATTCGCAATCCGTTCATAGCGGTTTTAATTACTATTCCTCACTGGTAATTTCGCGAAACAGTTTTTCGAGAGATCCACGTTGCAAAATCATTTCAGATACTGGAATTTGTTTTGCTACCAGTATTTGATTGAGCTCAGCCGATTCATTCGTAGCAATTTGTACATGTAGGTAGCCTTCGTTATCGGTATAGCGGTATTCAGCTCCTTTGATCGTATTTAATACTGAAATAGCTAGAGTTTCTGCAGTTGTTTTTAGCATCAACTTATTTCCCGAAGTTTTTAACAGACTGCTAACATCGCTGTTGATGGCTATGCTTCCTTTATTAAGTATGGCTATGTCCGTACAGATCTGCTCCAGGTAAGGAAGCTGGTGGCTCGATAGCAAAAATGTAGTGCTTTCTTCGCGATTCAGGCGAGTGATGAGGTGTAGCACATCATTTACACCTTCTGCATCGAGCCCGTTGAATGGTTCATCTAGAACGATCAACTCCGGTTTCCCAAGAAGAGCCTGGGCAATTGATGTACGACGCTTGTTACCGAGCGACAGGTTCCTAATTTTGAAATTTTGGAATTGCTCAATGCCCAGTAATTGTTCGACTTCCTTGGGAGGTCGGAAAGTCTGGTTGCACAAAAAGCTGGCGTGCTGCAGACATTGGCGAACTGTGAGATTAGGGTGCAGGCTGGGTGTATCGAAAATAGCCACCGCTCTACCCTGGGATTTGTGCAAAAACCTAGGGTTTCGGCCTAACACGGAAATAGTTCCACTGTTTAAAGGTTGAAGGCCTAGTATGCATTCCAGCGTAGTTGTCTTGCCTGAGCCATTTAAACCAACTAGGCCATGAATGGCCCCATTTTGGATTTCCAGGTCCAGATCCCTTATGACTTTAAATTTCCCGTAGCTTTTGTTTAACCCGGAAACGGAGATTGCGGCTGTGCCACTGATTTTATTCATGGACTAAAAGGAAAAGCTTAATAATAAGTTGCTCTTGGTTAATACCCAGTTTGGCTCAGCAGGAAATGGCTTGGCTTTGATTCTTTTAATTTACGAACAATTGGTCGACCTGGATCTCCTGGACCGTACCGAATTGTTCTAGTTCTTCTACGTCAATAATGGATAGATCACCGACAATAGAGATCAGTTTCGCTCGATTCTTCACATGTTGTTCCTGGAACTCCAGCAAGTCTTCCATGCTAGCATTCTGCAGCTGCTGGTAGCGGGCTCTCCGGGGATCCGTTTCAAATCCCAATCGTTCCCAACTCCGAACTGCTCCAATGACTTCGCGGAAGTTCAGCTTGGAAGTTCTATAACGGTTGAGCAGGGAGTTGACAGACTCTTCGAATCTTTCCGAGGAAGAGGGCATATTATCGATAAGATCGATAAAGGCCTGCAACGCATCCACTGTCTTGTCAGTCTGGGTGCCGATAGCTCCAAGCACAAGGTTCTCGCCATTCAATCTGCCGCCTTGGGCATAACGCGCCGAAGCTGAATAGGCTAATGCCCTAGCTTCTCTGAGCTCCTGAAAAACTACGCTAGACATGCCGCTACCAAAGTAATTGGTATAGAGAGAAGATATTACACTCTCTTCTTCGTCAAATATGCCATCGGCAAATTCAATTCGAACCTGTGCTTGTGCTGTCTGCTGATCCACGACCAATAGCTCTGTATCATCCACTTGGCGTGCCCGCCTGAATTGGAATTCCGGCGTATCTTGGAGCTCGTCTCCTATTATGTGATTACGGCGAAGTACCTCGACAACGTCCTCTAATGGAAGAGAGCCGGTGTAGGCTATGGTGTGGTTGTAGGTCAACAGCTCTGAAGGCAGCGTTAACAATTCATCGAGAGTGGTTTCCTTGATTTCTTCGCTGGTGAGTGCTTCCAGCATTGGTGACTTTTCACCATAACGATTGAAGAGATAAAGAGCTCGAGCAATCGCTGGTGGCGAGCTTTTCTGGTCCTCCCTTGTTTTCAATAGTATGTCCTTGAGTTGCTCCAGCGTTTCCTCTTCAGTGGTCGGCGTCTTAATTAGATCCAAGGCCAACTCTAAAGAGTTTTCGAATTGTTCGTCTAAACCAGAAACAGCTATAACAGAGGAGTTCTCACCTGAGCCAAATCGAAATTGAGACCCCATGCGGTACCATTCCTTCTGCAATTCTTCATTGCTAATATTCTGTGTGCCAGCTACGTCCATTAGGGCAGCGGACAACCCAAGCTTTTTGATTTCCTCTGTTCCTACGTCCACATTAATGGATAAGGTAAAGAGGTCATTTAATGGGTTGGGGGCATAGTACAACTCTATGCCGTCGCCGAATTCAACTACACGGTAATCAGTATCGGTTTCGACAAAAGAAGGCTCAATTTCAGAGTAGTCCATTGCTAGCACTTGGCCTGCAAATTCTGACTGACGAGCTGGATCAATAGTAACTGGATCAATCTGTGGTTTATCAACTGGTGGCACTTCATGTTGTGCGTCAATCCGAAACACTGCGACATAATTGTTTTCGAAATACCTGTTAGCTACATCGATGACATCCTGTTTGGTGAGTTGTTCCATGCGGCTGATTTCGGCGATGTGGTGGTTCCAATCAGCCCCTTCTATGAAAGCTTGGCGCATTATGCTGACCCTGGCTGTGTTGAATTCCAGGCCAGCTTTCTGGTTCTTTTTAAAGTCATTTATAATGGCGGGAATGATCCAATCTTCGAAACCCCCGGCTTTAATGATGTCAATTTGCTCTAGTAGTAACTGTTCGACTTCTTCAAGGGTCTGATTCCGCTTTGGTACTCCGTAGAGCTGTTGTACCCCATGATCATTTAGAAAAAGGGGGGATGACCCTGCATTGGTAACCAATTGCTGCTGATTGAGATTGAGATTGATTAGACCAGCGCTACTGTTGTCGAGAATCATGTCCACCAGTATCAGAGCTTCTTTGTCTGGACTGGCATTACCGGCAGTACGAAAAGCGATCTGTACTTGCTCTTCCCCCGGATATTGGACAGTCCTTCGTTCAGCGTCCTGAAGCGGTGGTTCATCCCAGGGACCTACTTCAGGAATAGGCCCGGGCTCCCAGTGGCCAAATTTCGCACTGATAAGCGCAATCGTTCCCTCGATGTCGATGTCACCGCTGATAAAGATACCCATATTGTTGGGCACATAGTACGTATCGAAGTAATCTTGGATGTAAATCAGGGAAGGGTTTTTCAAGTGTTCGACGGTACCAATTGTAGGTTGCTGGCCATAAGGATGAACTTTCCAGAGAAGTTCATCGACCGCCGTTCCTATAATCCGGCCTCCGTTATCAAGGGTACGGTTTTTTTCCTCGTATACGGTTTCCAGCTCAGTATGAAACAACCGAAACACAGGATCCACGAACCGATCCGATTCAATCTCCACCCATTGGGTTAACCGATTGGATGGAAGGCCCACTTTGTAAACTGTCTCTTCGTACCAGGTGTGAGCATTCAGCGCAGTGCCTCCCATGCTGTTATAAAGCTTGTCAATCTCGTTAGGGATTGCATACTCCGCTGCCTGCTGGGCTACGCTGTTGATTTCAGCATAGATCTCAGCGCGACGAGCATCGTCCGTTTCCCTAAAATGCTCCTCGTAAAGTTCAACAATGCGGTCTATATAGGGTTTCTCCGCCTGGTAGTCCAGAGTGCCTAGGCTCTGGTTACCCTTGAAAAGCAAATGCTCCAGGTAGTGAGCCAGCCCAGTGGCATCGGCAGGGTCATGTTTACTCCCTGCACGTACCGCGATTTCCGCATAAAAGCGGGGCTCTTCGTGGTTCTCGGTGAGGTACACGTGCAGTCCGTTGTCCAGCTCGTAGATGTGGGTATTCAGCGGGTCATTTTCGTTCTTTGTGTTTATCTGCCTGTACCCGACCGACTCGCTAACGCCTGAATTGCTCATTAACTGGGCTGATTCAGAGCTGTCAGATCTAGTCTGATCGCTACATGCGGTAATTACCAAAAGAAGGAAAGACAGGAGTAAAACTCTGTACGACTCCTTTGCTGAAATACGGGTTCTCATGTTGAAACTCCTAGGGATGGTTGCGGCTATAACATACCTTAGTTTGGCGGATTATCCGAGATTACTCGCATGACCTGCACCTGTTGTTGTTCGCCATCAGTGCTGGAAGCCGTTAAGGTGAAGTTAATGGCGTTGCTTTGCTCCTGAGCAAATCGATCATACTGGGCTAGTTGTTCTTGATTTAGGTCATTGCCAAGACGGTTTCTGGCCCGCTCGAAGGCGAGTTCCCGGTCCCCCATCGCTTCAGCCAGACTGCCGTTAGCTGAGACCATGGCGCCGAAGTTGTTGCTCGCTGAATGCAGTTCCTCCATTAATACGTCGAGGACAAGCTCTTGGGTCAATCCAGAAATAGTACTGTTATTACCTGCAAACATACCAGCGTAAGTGTCGCGGGAGGTTTGTTGGTTTGCTGCTAATTCATAGTCCTGCAACTGTTCTAATTGCTCTTGGGATAGTATTTGGGACAGGTTGTTAAGTAATGCGTTTGGTCCGAAATAGGCTGCCGCAATTTCAGGGGACAAGTCTCCCGAGATCATATCCCGCAATAATTGCAGACGATTTGCGGTGAAATCAACTATCGCCGCTCCTACTGTTTCGCGCTCAGTTGGACTTAACCGGGCTAAATCGAAAAAACCGCTGTAGTTACTATCGACACTTGCTTCTGCGACCGTAAAAGCAGCAACGGGATCTGATAGGACATTCATTCCTCCTTCTCGGCGTCGTTGAGGAGGATTGTTCTGCGCCACTTCCCGACGTGCCCGTTCCAGTAGCAGCTCGTAATCCGGATTAACCTGTTCCCGTGCTTCCTGCAGGGCTTCACTTAGATTATTTAACTGGGTTGCCGTAGAGAGCAATTGTGTTTCCAATTCTGCCAGGCGGGCGTCCCATTCCATCCGCTGACGGGTGTATTCCTCAGCCTGCTTGTTTAGTTGTTCTCGATAACCTAAAGCAGTTTGCAATTGCTCTCTCAACTCAGTATTAGTAGTGCGCAGGTTCAGCGTGGCGATAGTGAGTCCAGCTAACAAAATGCCAATTGTGATGATGATAGGTTTCATTGTTGTCGCTGCTGTTTGATCACCTGATTCGTAACGGTATTGTCTGTATTTTGGGCTTTATTGGCAAAATGGCCGCCAAACAAGCCAGTAGGAAAAAAGTGTTGTATACCATACAAGCTTCGAATCGTTATAGTAAGAAAAACGGAACGAAAATCAAATTGTTATCTCCCGTGCCCTATACGCATTTGATCGCTAATTGTGAACGGAAATAGGGATTTACAGCGTATAATTAGGTAGTAACATCCTAGTGGACCGGAATATCAAATAAGGTTATGCGAAAACTTCGTAAATTACTGATATTGCAGATTTTTATGTGCGCGCTCGCAGCCTGTACGGTGGCTTCGTATCAGCGAAGTGCCGATGAGGAAAGCTACCAAGTCATCGCCGAAAAGGCCGGTTTGGTGCCTGGAGTAAGTAATCAGGTGGTAATCGACGAAGATAAACTGGTCGATCTAAGTGGATTTGCCATCAATAGTGATTCGTTCGATTTTTTAGATAATGAAGCTGATAGCGAAGTTGATGCTCGTATTGTCAGCCTAAACGATGCGCTTAATCTCGCTTTTCAACATAGCAAGGACTTCCAAACTCAGAAAGAACGCCTCTATCTTGAAGCGCTGGCTTTGACCTTTGATCGCTATCGCTACGTTCCTACTTTCTCCGCGGCTGCTGGCGGTGACTATCGATGGGATTCCCAGGACAAGTTTGTGCAGGACATGCAGGCTCTTACCGGTATTGAAAATATCAATACCAGTGAATCCACTTTTTCCAATACCAGCCTCGGTGCACGCTACTTACTGAAAAGTGGCGGTGCGGTGGCTTTGAATCTCACCAATAACTTCACTCGCTTTCTTACCGGGGACATCAGCGAAATTGGTGCAGGTGCATTGATCGGGTCCTTCACCCAACCATTGTTGCGGGACTTCGGTAGTGACATTGAAACCGAGGCGTTACTGCAGGCCGAACGGGATCTGCTTTATCGGTTAAGAGATTTTACCCGTTTTCGTAAGAATTTTGCTGTAAGGGTTGCCTCCGATTATTACTCTGTACTACTGAACAGGGAAACATCCAGAAACTACTATGCGGGCTTGTCGGCGACAAATCTCTCATTGGAAAGAGAGCAAGCGTTTCAGGCGGAAGGATTAACGACGTTGCTCCAAGTGGGTCGTCTTGAACAATCATCTTTGCAGGCAGATCTGCGATGGACTTCGTCTATAACCCGTTATAAGCGTAGGCTAGACAATTTTAAGATACTAATCGGGCTTAATGCCGATGATAATATTATGCTCGATGATGAAGAGATGGTGCTTATCACGGAAACAGGTATGGATAGCCCTGATATCAGCCTGGAACAGGCAACTGAGATGGCAATACAGACCCGATTAGACTTGTACACATGGCTGGACCGCGTTCAAGATAGTGCTAGAAGGATAGAATTAGCCGCTAACTCACTGAGCCCGGCATTGGATTTGAGCCTAGTTGCTTCAGTTCCGAATTCTACCACTCAGAATCTGGGTGAACTAGATTTCGAAAATACCGTATATACGGCAGGCTTGGACCTGGATTTGCCTCTAGATACAAAATTGGAACGCAATAATTATCGCCGTAGTTTGATTGACTACGATGCTGCTACCAGAGACTATCTGTTGGCACTTGATGACATTAAGTTGGATGTTTTGGATACATGGCGGAGAATGAATGAAGCGCGCAAGAGTTACGATATCAATGTTACTAGCGTGGAAATTAACGAGCGGCGAGTCGAGGAAGCTGAGTTGCGCGCTGAATTGGGCCTAGGCGATATTCAAGATACCGTAGACTCACAGAATGATTTAACAGCAGCACGAACCGAACGAGTTAGCTCTCTTATAGAACACAATATTTCGAAACTTGAATTCTGGAGAGATGTGGGATTGTTATACGTAGACGACAACGGTCAGTGGGAGGAAGGCATCGATGAACCCCGATAGTCAGGACATGCTAGCGAAGCTGATGGCCAAGATTCCCTCCCCCATGAAAAAGACAGTCGCTGATCTGAAGGCTCGGTATCTTGCGGCCAGCAAGACTACCCAGTACACCGTCGCTGCTGGTAGTGGTGTTGTACTACTTTTAATACTTGGATCTTTTAGTGGAGGTCCTTCGACCGTCGAATCCACTATTACTTTCGAGGCACGCCGAGGTGATCTGGAAATTACAGTTCTGGAAGGAGGGGCGCTGGAGGCGCTGCAATCTCAAGAGATCCGATCCCGCATTAAAGGGCGAGAAGGGGTAAAGATTCTTACTATTGTCGAAGAGGGTTACCAGGTCACTCCGAGGGATGTAGATGCTCGGTTAGTCTTAGTGGAATTAGACAAGTCGCAATTGATAGATCAGCAATTGAACCAGGAGATTGCCGTAGAAACAGCGGAAGCCACCTATATAGAAAGAAAAGCCCAGTATGAAATTCAACTCAATGAGAATGTGACAGCCTTGAATGATAGGCGCCAGGATATGCGTTTCACGAGGCTAGATTTTGAAAAATTTCTTGGTGGCAATATTGTGAATGAAATTATCGCCCAGTTAGAAATCGAGGAAAGGATAGCAAAAGCGGAAGCTGCAGATCTGGCAGCATTGTCAAAGCCTCTCAATTCAGCTCTCGAAGGCCTCGAAACTGAAATTGAAGCCGAGCCGTTGCTTGATTCGATCGACTTGGATTCTATGCCGCCACCAATGCGTGAACGTATAGAAGAAATGATGGCTGATAACGGTGGGCAGTTACCGAAAGAGATACTTGAAAACATGCAACGATTTGCTCAGGGCGGGTTTCCTGGCATTGGTTCCCGTGACTTCGGTGGGAGTCCGCAAGGGCAGGGTGGTTTTGGTCGTGGCCGGCGCGCAGGCCAGGGGCAAGTTGAAGATGCAAGTCCTACAAGCCTCGAAGCGCCTCAGTTAACGCTGCAACCGTTGATCCCGGAGGGCATTGATATTGAGGTGTCTTTACTGATGGATGACAGTTACATGGCTATTCGCGATACCTTGGATTTTACTCGGTATGCTAACATCGACCAGTTAGAAGACGGGGAAGCGAAGCAGCAATTACGTAATTTGTTGGATGAGCTTCAGGTTTCTCAGGAAGAATACTTCCTTGCCCAGGACCGTATCGAGGGCCAGCGGCGATTGGAAGCTCGAGGGTTTATTACGCCAACGGAGCTTGAAGCGGAAGAATTAAATCTCAGTAAGGCTAGGAACAGGCAAGCGCAAAAGGAAACCGCACTAGTTTTGTATATCCAATACACTTTTCCTAAGGATGCTGAACAGAAATTATCTGACTACGAAAATGCGATAATGAGTTATCAACGGCAACTAAAGGAGAATATCGCAGAGCAAGCCCAGGACGAAGCCCGTTTCAGTTCAGCCGCGCGCAAGTTTAATCTTGAGCGGGTTAAGTTGACTGATATTGATGAACAGCTAGAATTTGCCACCATTCGTGCCGAGCTGCCAGGAATGGTTGTTTATGGTGCGGCCGATCAGAACCAGGCACGTTATCGGGGCAGCAGCAGTCAAGAGGCGGTCCAGGAAGGGGCAACGGTCCGGGAACGACAAGCCATCCTGACCATCCCCGATATGCGTGAAATGGCAGTGAAGACCAATATCCATGAATCGGCTGTACAACGCGTAGCGGTGGGTCAAGCTGTTAGGGTCGGAATTGATGCTTTTCCCGATGAACGATTAACAGGGGTAGTGACAAAGGTTGCTGTAGTAGCCGATTCTGCGAACGCATTCATGAATCCGGACCTAAAAGTCTATCCTACCACTATCAAGATAGAAGGTACCTACGACTGGTTGCGTCCAGGCATGAGTGCCGAGGTCGAGATACTTGTAGACAAGCTTGAAGATGTAATTTACGTCCCATTGCAGGCTGTGACTTATTGGGATGATAAACGAGTCGTTTATGTTGATAATTTTGGAAACCCAGAACGGCGCGAAGTTGAAGTAGGGGCGTTCTCTGATTCGTTCATTGAACTTACCAGCGGGCTGAGAGCGGGAGAAGAAGTATTACTGTTGCCTCCTCAGCAGAGCCTTACCGATATAAGCTTTTAGTGTCAGTCTTTTCGAGCCTCCAGAAATGACAGCTCTCGATATGAAACTCAATGGGGGAGCTTCTCGCCCGACTGCGCCGCTCGGTAATGAAGTCGTAGCAAGCGTTGAAGGAATTCGCAAGACCTATTACATGGGATCGTTAGCGGTCGAAGTCCTTCACGGGATTTCCCTCGATTTCTATTCGGGAGATTACGTTTCCATTAGGGGTCCCTCGGGTTGTGGTAAATCAACTCTCATGAATATCTTAGGTTGCTTGGATCAGCCTACCGAGGGGAAGTACTATCTTGGCGACGAAGATACCTCGACTATGGAAGACGATGAATTATCCGCGATTCGCGGCGCTCGCCTCGGTTTTATCTTCCAGTCTTATAACTTGATACAACAACTTAATGTGCTTGAAAATATCGAGATGCCCTTGTTCTATCAGGGATACACAGAGTCAGAGAGTAACGAGATAGCCTTGAGTCTGGCTGAACGAGTGGGCTTGAGCGACCGAGTGGCCCACAAACCATTCGAGTTGTCGGGTGGACAGCAACAGCGGGTTGCAATAGCTAGAGCTCTAGCCGTAAATCCGTTGATTATTCTCGCGGATGAGCCTACGGGCAACCTGGATTCTAAGTCAGGATCAGAAATATTGGATCTTTTTGATGAATTGCATGCTCAGGGTAAGACGTTATTGACAGTAACGCACTCCGATGAGTTAGCGGAACGGTCTATGCGCGAAATCAAGTTGCGCGATGGTGAGATAGAGAGCGATGAACGAATTAACTCTTGATACCCACGCTCATTCTGCAAGTAATGGCGGACGCTCAAAATCGCTCTCGGGTACAAACTTGGTGCGCTTTAAAAAAATTATCGATGTAGGCATCAAGAATATTTTTTCCCATGGGCTACGCTCGATGCTTACCGTGTTAGGCATCGTCATAGGGGTGGCTGCTGTTATCGCTATGCTTGCAGTCAGTGAGGGAGCCAGCTATGAAGCCCAGCAACAGTTTCGTGATCTTGGGGCGAGCAACATCCTACTTAAAAGTGTAAAACCTGCTGAAGTCGAAGAGAGTACAAGCCGGGGATTTGGGCCTCCTCAGGCAGTGGTCTATGGGCTTACGAACGCTGATATCACCACTATTCGTGACACCATTCCTGGTGTTTCCAATGTCATTGCTTCTCGTATTGTAAAGAAAAACGTGTGGAATCTCGGCTTGAACATAAACACCGATGTGGTCGGCACCTCTGTCGATTACCCGATTTCGCGGAACTACAACTTGCGTGCCGGCCGATTCTTCAGCGAAGCGGAGATGCGTGATCATGCCAACGTGGTCGTGTTAAGCGATGAGGTGGCTGATGCGCTTTTTCCTATTGATAATCCAATCGGACAATCTATTAAGATCGATAGTGACTACTACAATATAGTCGGCATCATGGAGTCGGAGGGGTTCTCAAACCTTGGGCAAAGTCAGGCCGGCAGTTCTAATGCAGCCCCGAATCGTATTTTTATTCCATTCACTGCTTCGAAAAGTCGGTTCGGTGAAACCACCACTCGGCAAACAGCCGGAGGTATGGAGTCAGAAACTGTAGAGCTGCACGAAGCGATCATTCAAGTGGCAGGGCAGGAATTGGTTATTGAAGTCGGTGAAATTATAGAGCAGATTCTGCAGCGCCGTCATAAAGAAATTGACTACGAGATAGAAATACCTTTAGCTTTGTTGAGGCAGGCGGAAGAAAGCGCGTTAAGAGACCAGATTGTAGCTGGTGCTATTGCGGGTATATCGCTGCTGGTAGGTGGTATCGGCATAATGAATATTATGCTGGCTAGCGTTACCGAACGGACTCGCGAAATCGGTATTCGCCGGGCAATGGGAGCCAAGAAGCGGGACATCATTACTCAGTTTCTGGTAGAAGCAGTCATACTCTCTGGCGTGGGAGGGTTAATAGGCGTAGTACTTGGAGTTGTTATACCGTTCATTATTTCTACTTTCTGGGGTATGACTACGATTGTAACGCCCATGGCACCGATACTGGCCTTCTCCATATCAGCGATGATTGGGGTTATCTTCGGAATTTATCCTTCCATGAGAGCGGCGGACATGGACCCTGTGGAAGCTTTACGCCACGAATAATGTTCTGGGTTGTCGGAAATTTTATTAAAGCAATAACCCGGGAATTCCCACGAAATTGTATGGTACTTAGAATTCTGCTGTGACTCGTAGCCTCCAGTATATATTGATGGTCATCCTTGCATTGAACGCAGGATCAATTGGTGTAGCTGCAGACAACAATATTACATGGGAACGCTATGATGAATCAGCGGACCTTGCCGTCCTTGCTGCTCATCAAAACGAGAGCATGCATTATCAGTTGCTTCTCTCTAAGGTGCTCGACAAGAACACTTTATGGGAACCTTTTGTCCAAGAGCTCGAAGCTTTCAGTCATGAATACTATGAATCACTTAAACCCCTAATATTAGATAAACCTATTAGCCAGATTCAGCGTGTCGTTGCTGAAGGCAGTCTCAGCTACGAAACGCTTGCCACTTTTTACATTTATCGCATTCGAGAAATCGAAACGGATAATACGCGATACATCAACGCGGTAATTACCCTCAATCCTAGCCTATTGACCCGTGCCCGCATGCTGGATGAGCAACGCAGGCAGGGCAAGGAAATTGCGCCCGACTCAATATTTGGGATACCGGTATTGCTAAAGGACAATGTCGGTGCGTCGGGGATGGCTACCACTGCCGGTGCTGTCGCGCTACAGCACAATTTCACTAGTAATGCCTTCATTACAGACCGTTTGATAGAAAATGGCGCAATCATTCTCGGCAAGGCAAATCTTAGTGAGTGGGCTTATTTTTTTTGTGAAGATTGCCCTTCCGGCTACAGTGCCATGGGAGGACAGACCTTGAATCCCTACGGGCGGTTCGATTTTGGTACAGGTGGTTCCAGTTCCGGTAGTGGCGCGGGTACGGCGGCTAATTTTGCTACGGTAGCTGTAGGGTCTGAAACTTCTGGGTCAATCCTGTCTCCAGCAAGCGCCAATTCTCTAGTCGGTCTCAAACCTACAACTGGTTCACTTAGCAGGAGTGGAGTGGTACCTATCTCGTCGACACTTGATACCACTGGACCGATTACTCGAAATATAGCCGACGCAGTAATACTTTTTAATGCTATGGCCGGGTTTGATGAAAATGATATGGCCATGCCGCTTCTTAGCGCGGACTTGTCATTGATATACCGTACGGTAGACCTAAATGGTAAACGTCTGGGTGCCTTGGAAAATTTTGCTGATAATGAGTTTTATCAGGAAGCGCTGGAGATGCTATCTGAAAATGAAGCTTCTATCGTTGATGTCATAATGAACTATGAGCGCAATGAAGGGTTCAGTGATTTATTAGGAAGTGAAATGGTGAGAGACCTGGCACTTTATCTGGAAGCTTATTCTGCGAAAGAAGTGGAAATTGATTCTATTGCTTCTCTGCGAAAGTTTAACGAAATGGATCTCGATCTGCGGGCTCCGTATGGTCAGGAATTAATAGATATGATGGATGAACTTGCACTCGCTCCCGCAGATGTGGAATCACTAAGAGATGAGTTACAATCCAATGCTAAAGGCGCGCTGGAATATTTATTCACCGAATTCGAACTCGATGTGCTGTTATCAATCAATAATCGACACGCTAATATCGCAGCACTGGCTAATTACCCCGCATTAACAATTCCGATGGGTTACGAAGACTCTGGCAGACCAGTTGGCCTAACCCTGATTGCACCGTCTTTCCAGGAACAGGCTCTAATAGATATTGGTGTAAGGATTGAACAACTTACCCAGGCGCGCAGAATTCCAACGCCCTATCAATAATTTAGTCAATCTCCGACGCCATATACTTGCGGCTGCTTTTACCAGTAGTTTTCGATAGTGATATGTCCTGGCGTGCGGCGGCGATTCTTGGTGAAATCTTGATTCTTTAACACTTCTACCGAATCCTTAACCATATCCGGATTGCCGCACAACATAATATGGGATTTGTTGACGTCCAGCTTGCGACCTACTTGTTCTTCCAGCTGTCCTTTTTCAATGGCTATAGGGATCCGTCCTTTGATGGTACCGGGTACTGTTTCTCTGGAGACAAAAGCCTGGAAGGAAAACCTGTTGCCATACTTACGGTTAAGAGAATCTATCAGTTCCTGGTAGCGCAGGTCAGACTCAGCGCGTACGGCATGTACTAATACGATGTGCTTGAACCGGTTCCATGGTTCGTCGGTATTCAGGATAGAAAAGAAGGGCGCTACACCGGTACCCGTGGCCAACATCCACAGTTCTTCTGCTTCCGGAATTTCGTTAAGTACAAAGAAGCCATTAGATTTTTGTTTTACCCAAATCAGGTCGCCTGATTCGAGTTTTACCAGAGCATTGGAAAGAATGCCGTCGGTAGCAGTATAGAAGAAAAATTCAAGGGGACGTTGCCCGGGTGAACTTAGATAGGAATATGGGCGGGCTATTCTTTTGCCACCAATGTCCAATGCTAGACTGGTAAATTGTCCAGCGTTGAAGTTATCAACATCGGCATCGATTTTTAAAGAAAAAAGATTCTCGGTCCAATGGATATTGTCGACCACTGTGCCTTGGATCCATTTCGCCATTGCTCGATCCTGTTAATCCCCGGTCAAATACTGGCACTATGGTATGAATTTCTATAGTCTCCTAGCAAGCTCTAAATGGCTGCGTGAAGTAGACGTACTGCAAAAATTACAAGCTATCAGCAGTTAAAACCAGAAATGACATTATTCGCGTTTCCGCGATGTTGGAGAAATTAAATGGGGAAGTGGTTCGAGATAGCTTTGTGGAAACGCATACTAGCTGCTTTAGTGTTAGGTGTTATTGTAGGCATGATATGGGGACCCGGTTCGGAAAGTATCGTTTGGATCGGTGACCTGTTTATTAGGCTTATTAGAATGGTCGTAGTTCCATTGGTTTTCGTGACCTTAGTTGCAGGTGTAGTCTCGATGGGCGATCCTAGTAAACTGGGTTCGCTGGGAGTTAAAACTCTTGCGATCTATATGTTGACTACTCTCGTGGCTATTTGCATTGGTTTACTGCTGGCAGCCACCATGCAGCCTGGAATCGGAGTCGATTTGAGTATGGCGGTTCCTGGCGAAGTGCAAGAACCAGTCGCGCTCAGTGACCGTCTCATGAGCATTGTCCCGGCCAATCCTATTGCGGCTCTTGCAGAAGGCAACATTCTTGCAATAATCTTTTTTGCACTGTTGGTTGGGATTAGCCTGCTCACTATTGGCGAAAAAGGTAAACCTGTCGCTGACCTTATGCAGGCCTCTACCGAGGTCATGTTGAAAATCACCCACTGGGTAATGGAGGTTGCTCCTTTTGGTGTGTTCGCACTAATTGCCTGGGTATCGGGCACTCAGGGAGTAGCGGCGTTGTTGGATGTTGTTACACTTGCTCTAGCGGTGGTCATTGGTTGTTTTGCGCACATGATTTTAATGCACGGCATCATAATCATGAAACTGATGCTTAAGCTCTCACCTGTGTTGTTTTTTCGTGGGGCACGTGACGCTATGTTAGTAGCGTTCTCTACTTCTTCAAGTTCAGCGACTCTGCCTGTTTCGATGTCTGTAGCGGAGAAAAATCTGGGCATTAAACCGATTGTCTCTTCTACTGTGCTTCCACTAGGAGCTACGATTAACATGGACGGCACGGCGCTCTATGTAGGCATCGTATCCGTATTCGCGGCCCAAGCATTTGGAATCGAATTAGGCCTAGCAGATTATGTACTAATAGCAGGTTCGACCACTTTGGTATCTATCGGCACTGCTGCAGTTCCCGGGGCTTCCATATTTTTAATGGCGGCGGTAATGGAGACTATAGGTATTACCCCCGAACAGATAGCGGTTGTAATTGGTTTTATACTGCCTTTCGATCGGCCCTTGGATATGCTGCGTACTGTCGTCAATGTTGGCGGAGACCTGTCAGTTTCCACCGCGGTTGCAAACTGGGAAGGGGAATTCGATGCAGATAGATTTAATATGCCTCTGGAAGAGTAGGCTCGAATACAGAGACCATTCCAGTTAACCCTAGAGCTTTTAAAAACGTCACTTTTCACATGTGTCACTGCTAATTCAGTGTAACATCCGTCTTTCTATATGTTCATATTCTAAATTTCTGCGATCAGAAAGAATAGGTGATAGTGGCGCCTAGACGAACGTCTTCATCGAAGAATAATAGAGGCGTTGAATTGTTAGCCGTGATGCTGACGATCTGGGCATTGATGGCCCAGTTGTCACTTATGGTGTAATTAGCGTCTAACATGGCAAAGAACGAGTTGGCATCGAGGCCACCTTGCAGCGTGGATGACAACACCAGGTCTCCATTCATCAGATTATTACTGTAGCGAACCAGCCAGCTCCCGAACACTCCGTCGTTGATTAACTGTTGCCCAGGTAACAATCCTTCGTCTTCATCCAGAAGTTTCTGGGCCTGGATGCCAAGACTCACGCTCTGCTCATTGGACACGGCGTATTCAAATCCGAAAGAAGTACCGACCTGATTTTTTTTCAGATCAAGCGGAGTTGCAAGACTTGAGGTGCCAGGAAAGCTGAAACTGTCTGCTAGTACGTTGTGGCTATAGGCAAAATCAAAGTTTAGCAATAGTTTGCCAATGGCGCGGTTAGCGCTGAATCCTAGTAAAACGAAATCATTCTTTCTGGCGACAGCATCACCGATCCCAGTGACTGGATCTTCGTAACGCAGTTGATTTTCAACGAGGTAAGCGGCCATGAAGGATATGTCACTGCCTTCAAAGGAGAGTCGATATTGGGTACCAATTTCAAAAAACGGATTGTCGTCCCGGTCGTAGTCGGTGATGTTAAACGCGGGTTCGAAAAAAAAAGGACTGCCTCGTACCGGAGCTGGGTTGAATTCAGGATACAGATTTATGAATGTGGAGAATTGTCCGCTATCACCGAAGTAATCCCACACAACCATCCATTGATTTAACCGGGCGTCCTCAATATCGATGATGGATAGATCACGAAACTCGAAATGATTAATTACGTCCAGCACGGAATTACCAACCGTTTCACCCCATACCACTGTTTGTCGACCAAATTTAATGCTGTGCTGATCGAAGCTTCTTTGCAGGAAGAGTTCATTGACTCGGTAATCCATGTCGATCCGTTCGCCGTTAGCTTCATACTCGTAGTCGTCTTTCCAGTAGCTACGAATCTGGCCACTGGCTTGCAGTAGCCAGCCTGGAGAAAACGCATTTTGGTAACGAATATTGATACCCAGTCGGTTGTTTTCCATTTCTGCTTCGCGGGGGAAGACAAAACCAGGTAAGGGTTCTACGGAGTGATTGTTAACCTGACCGAAAAACTGTTGACTAACCCGCACCGTAAAATCTTCAAACCAGGAAGAGGTAGTCGAGGAAGTATCTTCATCAAACACGTTGCCAAATATATCGTCATCGATAGCTAGCTCGGCATCAAAAGATACCGAATCATCCAGAATCAAGGGCTCTTCCTGCTGCGCGTAGGTTTTCGTTAGCAGAAGCTGTACAAGAATAACGAGCTGACAAAAGCGCAACATGTGGAACTCGAGGTTTTTAATTTAGTTGCGATCTTAATTTCTCTAACTCAGTTTCTCTGTAGGCAGCATCTGTCAGGGTGCGCTGAGTTAGAAATTCATCTTCAATGTTGAGGTCTGTATAAATTTCAACGAAGGCCATATTGGACAATCGGTTCGTAACTAAATTCATCATAGTGAGGGACCGGGCCATCCATATATCGTTAACCAGCTCAACTCGGCTCGCCATAAGTCTTTTGACTTCCCTTTCATACTGATCATACATTTCTGAACGCAGGGCGACGAAGCGTTCCTTGTCAATATAATGGACCGTTCGGGAATAACGCGTTTTTCTCGCCCGTTCAGCGTTGGGGATCATTTCTATCTGCCAGACATCCCGTCCCGCTTGAGTCGTCTCTCCTAGCAGGTTGATTGTATATTCTTCTAATTTACCGGTGTCGGTATCTTCTGTAGTGAACTCGGAGCCGAATAGGGAGGCAGGTTCAGTCTCTTCTTCCGAATTACCAGCGGCGATCCTTTTTACCCTGCCCAGGGCAGATAGATATAGCCATGTTTCATTGTCTCTTTCCGAGTCGTCATAAGCAAAGCTAAGCATACCGATGCCTCTTTCAGCAGCTGGCTCCAGTGTAATCGTGACGCTCTTGGTATCTTTAAGCTCGGGACCATAATTTTTAGCAACTGACTCGAGTGATTTCACTCTTGCTCGCTCTGCGCAAGTAATACGGCTCTGTGTTACACCAAACTTGCAGCTTGATAGTTGCATTCGATTAAATGATGAATCGTTTGTCGAGCGAACGGCATCGTCGGATCTTTTCATAATCTCGAAACCGGTAAGTTCTTGGCCTGATGCATGAGGGAAAAAAGTGACCAGTAAAGCAGTGCCAATTATTCCTAAGGTGCTTTTAAGTTTCATGCTATTGCCTCCCTAAAGTTAATAGAGGTGTTTACATTTTTTACACCAAACGTAGGTTTAAAAATTATTATCATTGCAGGAATAAGAAACAGGTCACAAAGCAAGGCGACAAATATAGCCATTGACCCGAAAAACCCCACCTTTGCCATTCCCAAATAGTCAGAAAAGCTCAAGACAGCAAACCCAAGCCCTATCACCATGGTGGTAAACATTACGGCTTGACCAACCTCTTTTATAGCGCTTTCAAGAGCAGCGGCGATGCTTCCAGTACGGGACAGTTCCACCCTGTAGTGGGTCATGAAGTGTATGGTGTCATCCACAGCGATACCCAAAATGATTGGCGCTATGAGCAGCGTATCAGTATCTAGAGGTATGGCAAACAAGCCCATCAGGCCAAAAGCCAGGAACGCAGGGATGGCATTTGGGATCATACCCATGATACCTCCTTTGAACGAACCTAGAGTGATGATCATGATCAAACTAACTATCAGCAGAGCCAGAGCAAAGCTGTTAAATTGGGATTGGGCGATTTCATCAGCCATAACCATTAACGTTGCCATAGTTCCTGTTAAATTGATGTCCAGGCCTGGAAAGGTCGGTTCAAGTTCGCCGAAAGTTTGTTCTACATCTAAAGCCACATCGTCAAAAAACTCTTTGTATTCATAAGAGCCTAAGTTGCGAGCTGTAACACTAATGTGGGAACGGCTGTAGTCATCGGAAACCAGATTCCTACGATCTTCAGGGTTAGCGCTATTGAATAGGTAAAGTAATTGAGATATTTCTTGACCAGAATCAGGAATACGATAGTAACGAGGATCGTCATCATTCATGATTTGATTTGTATCTTTGACGATGTTTGCCAGCGAATTGGTCCGACCCACAATATCAGGATAGCCCTCTTCCAGTCGTGTTTGTAGCTGATCGACAGCAACAAGCAGATCAGAATTAAGCATGCCATCACTGGTTTTAGTGTCGATCATAATCTCCATATTTTGTGCGCCCGACATATTTTCATCGACTACTGTAACAGCGACCGTCAAAGGGTGGTCTGCCTTGAACATTTCAGCAATGTTTGTGTCGATATTAATTTTCGTTGCGCCATAAATACACAGCGCAAACATGGATGCAAATAGGACAAGAATTAAATAAGGACTCCCTTGAACCAGGCTGGGAACCCTGGCAAGAATTTCCCGCTGCGAATTGACTATCCAGTAAGTGAGCGTAATTACAAAGATCATGAATGCGCCAACTAAAAGCCCTAAAGAAGCAAGGAGTAAAATCCCTACAACGATTGCTATGGCAAGTTTTCTTTTATTCTGTATTGAGGTCCACCTGGCGCCTAATTTGTCAGCCCAGCTTTTTTTCTCGTAAATTGCCTTTGGATGCCATAGATCCAGCAGGATAGGGAGAAGGATCACAGTGAAGAAGAACGCAAGAATGACCCCAAAAGCCGACATCCACGCAAAGACTTTGATAGGCTCAAGGTCGGAGGTCGCGAGCACGGAAACACCCGCGGCGGTGGTTAGAGTGGTCAGTAATATGGCAATACCCACTTTTCTGTAGGAGTGCGAAAGAGCCATATAATGCTCCTCTCCGTCGCGCCTGAAACTAAAGTAAGCGCTCATAACATGAACGCAATCGGCGATCCCTACAGCAAAAACCAGCAATACAGTTAAGGCGATCATGGTGGAAATGGCATCTACTAGCCATACAGTGACGCCCCACATCCAGACGACACTTAAAGCTATGGTGACCATTGGCCACCAAAGTGCGCTAGCGGAACGAAAAAAGATCCACAGGAGCATTGAAAAAATTAAAAGCATCAAAGTTCCCAACACAGCCATCTGGTTAAGGATATCCTGCATTTGTCCCATCATGGATGGCGTGCCTACTGGATAAAACTCAAATTCATCTGAGTAGTTTTCGTAAACAGCTCTCAGTGCTGTGTCGAAAGAGAAATAAGCTAATTGGTCGGTATCCTGGAACTCTACTTCCTGTACGACCGCGTTCTCGTCAAAAGACAAGTCAAAATTGGTGAAGCCATCGTCCAGCTCAATGCCTTCAATATCGACTACCGGTTCATAGCCTTCGACCGGGATTGTTCCGAAATCGGTTTGAACTAATATGGCAGCATATCTACCGTCTTCTGAATAGAATGCTGAAACATAATCCTGTTGATCCAGGGCACGTACTTTGAGAGTTTCTAGACTGCCTTGATCGGTCGGGAGTTCTCGTGGGACCAGGCGGTCGGATCTGAGGGTATCACCAACACTTTCCTGCACACGGATATTGGCAAGAGACTGCACCCGCCGGATGTGGTTGAGCTGTTCCCAATCTACATCCGGGTAACTGTCACGATCAAGGTCTTCCCAGTTGGTCAAGTCATCGGTAATTTGCTGGACAGTTGACAGGGATGCGCTCGAAAACACATTACCATCTCTGGGCGTGTAAATAATAAAGACCGAATCATCGCCTCCGAACTGCCGCCTGAATTCATCGAGCGCAACAGTGGCAGGATCTTCCTCTGCCAAAAAGCTATCTGTGGATAGGTCAAACGAAGTCAGGAAAATAATACTGACAAGAAAAAAGGAGGAAATAACTCCAAGCCCTAACAAGACTGGTTTTTTGAAATTCAGGACGTAGTCCGGCGCTTTAGCAAATATATCGGTAAGGCTTAGAAGTATTCTGTCCATTAATATTTCCTTTTGATAAATCTCTCTAGGTATTCTTTATGCCCTGATCGATGATCCTGGCCAGGATTTTAACAAAGTCGTCAACTGGTATTTCTTGTCCGGGCAAATCAAAGGCCATCTCAGGCAGATATCCAATGGCAAGAGTGGCAAGGCTAACAACGTTGGCGATGGTTTTCTTATCATCAGTGTCTAGATTATACGTTACTGGGCTGATCAATTTGTTAATTACGTATTCAGTAACTTTTTCATCTTGATTCTTTAAAATGGTTGCGTCGATCTCTTCGATCAGGGCAGCAAAATCTTGACGTCTCGAGAGAAGGGCTCTGGTCAGTGGTGCCGTTAGAGCGAAATTAAACGTGACTTCAAGAAATGCTCTGAGCCTTTCTTCTTCCGGAAAATTCTCAATGATTTCTAGCTGCGGCAAAAGCTCTCGTTTTTCGGCAAGTAGACAGCTGAGAAAGAGTTCTTTTTTGTTTTCGAAGTAGAGGTAAACAGTTCCTTTTCCGATACCCGCACCTAGGGCGATTTCTGCAATGTTGGCCCGACGGTAACCAAACCGCACAAAATGATCCGTTGCCACTTTTATAAGCTTGTTTTGAACCGCATAGTTTGCGGAATCCCTGCGCTCTAACGGTTTCCCTAAGCCCGGTTCGGCAGTAATTTTGTCAAAAAGCTCTGCTATTGCGCTAGCCATATGACCAGAATAACATATTTGGTCATCTGGTCAAAGCGCTGATTCAC
>Ga0207965_1000089_pt1 | contig 23100 bp, 25 predicted proteins | sample Knorr_S23_td_O2m_FD_185609 | JGI IMG/M metagenome (GOLD analysis project Ga0207965, IMG submission 185609) | Marine microbial communities from Southern Atlantic Ocean transect - Knorr_S23_td_O2min_ad_571m_LV (SPAdes) (version 2) | ecosystem: Environmental > Aquatic > Marine > Oceanic | place...
ACGCTGGCAGAGGAATTCCAGTAGAAAATTGAACACTACGTCGACGACAGTGTCCGGTAGGGTTCGAACCAGCTGAGCCCTGCCAGTGTTTCTCCCGCAGGGACGTATTCGCACCCGACCCAGCCTTTGTACGCGAGTTCGTCCAGAAGCGAGAACAGGTAGGGATAATTGATTTCGCCAATATTTGGCTCATGCCGACCGGGCACCCCGGCAATTTGTATATGGCCGGTGATCGGCAAGTAGCGATGAATGTGATTCGCCAGCTGGCCACGCATCATCTGGGCGTGGTAAATGTCGAGCTGCAGGCGCACATTGGGTTCGCCGACCTCGTCGATAATTCGAGCAGCATCGCGCACGTAGTTAAGAAAATAGCCGGGCATATCTACGTTGTTGATCGGCTCTATCAGCAGCGCGATATTTTTTTCGGCGGCCCGTAAAGCTGCGTGTTTTAGATTCCCAACAAAGGTCTCGCAACAGTCTTCCAAGTCTACATTATCCGGTATGACACCCGCCATTACATGAAGGCTTGGGCAACCGATTTGGTCCGCGAAAGACAGGGCTTTATCCAAACTGACGGCGAAGTCTTTTTCACGCCCCGGGATAGCAGCCAATCCACGCTCGCCCGAATCCAAATCCCCCGGTGGAGTGTTGCATAACACCAATTCCAAGTTGTGCGTTTCCAGTTGGTGACGCAGCATCATGGGATCGAGGTTGTATGGAAACTGGCATTCAACCGCACGAAACCCAGCCCTCGCAGCCGCTGCAAAACGGTCGGTGATGTCGAACTCAGTAAAGAGCAAAGAGATATTGCAAGAAAAGTTTGGCATCTTAGTCGCAGGTGTGCCTGCAATCTCGTTCGATCAGTCAGCCTGCAATGCGGTCAGTACTTTTCTTACTTGGTCCGCGTGGCCCTTTGCCTTCACCCGCTTCCAATGCTTTGCAACATTCCCATCGGGATCGATCAACACTGTAGAGCGGATAACGCCCTCGGAGATTTTTCCATACATATTTTTTTTGCCCCACGCACCATACTTCTCCATCATTTTGTGGGAAGGGTCGGAGAACAGCTTGATTTTAAGTTTGTACTTTCGAATGAACTTCTGATGGCTGTCAGGAGAATCTGGGCTGCAGCCGTAAACAATCGCTCCAAGCTTTTCGAATTTCTTCAAGTCCGATGTAAAGTCGCAGGCTTCGATGGTACAGCCGGGCGTGTCGTCGCGCGGGTAGAAATAGAGTACCGACCACCCACCTGTTATATTGCTTAATTTGATTTTGTCGCCATTTTCATCTGGCAATGAAAAAGCCGGTGCTTTCTTACCTTCAATAATCGACATCTCTTAGGCCTCTATTATTGAAAAATTAGCATTGTATAGAAACTAATAGGAGTGATGAATCTGAAGAAATTTCAGCCATCATTATAAGAACACGGACGGAAAATCGGGCAGAATATAGAATGGCGTTTTTCGAGGCATAAAGTGATTGACATGTCCAATGCTGTAGCACGGGAACTCGCACCGACAGGTGTATTGAGGGCTGCCATCAATCTCGCCAATTTTCTTCTGGTAACTGGGGCAAAGGAGAATGGCGAGCCCACGGGGGTTTCACCCGATCTCGCAGCTTCAATCGCGAAAGCACTCAAAGTGGAAATCTCTTATGTTGGTTTCAACAGGCCCGGAGAGTTGGCCGACGCTGTTGTACATAATACCTGGGATATTGGGTTGATTGCTGCTGAACCTGTTCGGGCGCAGCACATCGACTTCACTGCAGCTTATGTTGAGATCGAAGCCACCTACCTGGTCGCCGGTGATTCGCTAATTCAAAAGATCAAAGACGTCGATCAGGCAGGGGTTCGTATCGCGGTTGCTGCACGAAGTGCATACGATCTTTACCTAACCCGGCATCTGCAGCATGCAGAACTGGTGCGGGCGGAGGGTTTGGATGAGTCCTTTGACCTCTTTGTTCGTGAACAGCTGGATGCTTTGGCGGGTCTTAAGCCTCGTTTGCTGTCCGACGTTGAAAGAATAGAGAACGCCAGAATTCTAGAGGGTCGTTTCACAGCAGTGCAGCAGGCTATCGGTATTCCGTCCGGGAGACCCGTTGGGTTTGCTTATTTATGTGAGTATGTTGAAAGTGCCAAGGCGTCGGGCCTGATTGCTGAGTTGATTACCCGTCACGGTGTTAAAGGGCTGTCGGTCGCTCCTCCTGAGTAGGCAATGGCGCTGAAACGTTTCGATCATATTGTGCATCGAGCAACGAAAAGTATTGGCCACGTCGCACAGTCTTGGCGCGGGCGATGATTGTCCAATGACAACACCTGAGTTCGAACGGTTTCAAGCGAGTTTAGGAGATACAACGCCTTCTGCCGACCTCAGTCGAGCGTTGGTCGGATTGTGGTACGACGGTCGCGGGGACTGGGAGGCTGCACACCGTGAAGTCCAGAAAGGGGATGGTACTGACGAAGCTTGGGTGCATGCCTACTTACACCGGAAGGAAGGTGATTTAGCGAATGCTAGCTACTGGTACCGTCGCTGTGATCATGCACAATTTTCCGGATCGCTCGACGAGGAATGGTGCCAAATTGCGACTTTGCTTCTAGCGAGAACCAACGATGACCAAGCGGCTGAACAATAAGGTTGCACTTGTAACCGGCGCTGCATCCGGGATTGGTTGGGCTACAGTCATGCGTTTTCTGGAAGAAGGTGCCCGGGTGGTTGCGAGTGACGTGAATCGCGAAGGGCTGGAAGGCCTGGCAAAGGAATGCTGCGACAGGCCACTTAAGACTCGGGTTGTTGACGTGGGAGAGCGCAGCCAGTGCGAGGGGCTGGTGGCCGATGTACTCGCTGGTGAGGGCCGCTTAGATGTGCTTGTGAATTCGGCAGGGATCACTCCACGCGGGCTTGGGGAGACTCTCGATTTTGAAGAGAAATGGGATGCGGTGCTTCGTATTAACCTGAAGGGCACCTTACTTATGTGCCATGCGGCAGTCGATGCGATGCGGCAACATGGAGGCGGGGCCATCGTCAATTTGGCTTCAATTATGGGGCTCATTGGTTATCACCCCGACCTGCCCTTATCCGACGGTTTTAATCCCTATCCGCACAGCAAGGGTGGGGTCATTCAGATTACTCGGGATCTCGGGGCGCGTCTCGCCCCCGAGAAGATCCGTGTCAATGCGGTGTGCCCGGGGTTTGTCTATACCGCTCTGACGGCAGGTCTGGCTGAATCACCAGACTTGCATCAGCAACTGATCCGGCGTCACCCGATGAATCGGCTCGGCGAGCCAGAGGAAATTGCAAACGTTATCAGTTTCCTGGCTTCGGACGAAGCGTCATTTGTCACTGCGGCAGCATGGACTGTCGATGGCGGCTACACTGCTTCCTAGTAAATGCGGTGGACCGTCTCCAATTTCCAGTCAGTTTAGTTCGCGCCCGGGCGGCGGTGTATCGATCTCTACCCCAGCGATCCATTGCCCCTGGAACCGGAAACCTTGTTCCGCCATCTTGTCGAAAAATCGCTGAGGGTCATCGCCTTCTAAGTGGGCTTTATGAGCTTCGGCATCTTTGAATATCTGGGTGTACAGAAAAACATTGTCCTCTTGCAGCGAGCGGCAGACGTAAAACTGGTCCATCCCCGGCTGATTTTGCAAGCAGCTGTACCGGTATTCATCAATTAGGGCCTCGATTCGATGGAGGTCTCCTTCGACTACTGCGGTGACATGAACGATATAGGTCACGGATTCAGGTTTTTAAGGATAGAGGGTTATTCGTGAACGAAGGTTCGTCGTGCATGGGGTCGTACGATTTGGTGTTCGAGGGGTCAGCAACAACCCCAAGAAGTGCAAATTTGTTATTACCGGAATAATTTTAACTTTTTTCGGTGGCTTTCTCGCCGAAATTACAGCGAAGCATAAAGTAATGAGGGCAAACAGCCCAATTATTTCGTTAAGGCAGATGGTAGTCGGCCGATGGCAGGCGATCCCGATAACGGGGCGAAGTGGCGTTTTCGTGATCCTCGCTGCAGGCGCGTTGACCGCGATGCATGCTGTTGTGCGGCACCTGAGCACGGACATTCATCCATTTGAACTTGCGTTTTTCAGGAGTCTGTTTGGCTTTTTCGCCTTATCTCCCATGTTTTTTCAGCACGGAGTGAGGTCAATCCGTACAGCCCAGCCGAAACTGCAGTTCTTGCGGGGGATTACGGGAATCGGTGCAATGTTGACCTGGTTCTATGGGCTTAGCCTGGTGCCGCTCGCCGAAGCGACAGCCTTGAGTTTTACCAATGCCATCTTTGGTTCGATCATTGCAGCAATCTTCCTAAAAGAACATCTGTCGCGTCAGCGACTGGCTGCTGTCTTCACAGGCTTCGTTGGGGTCTTGGTCATACTGAGGCCCGGCCTGATCGAGTGGAATGCTGGGACACTCCTTGTCTTGTTTTCGGCCATCTGCTGGGGCAGTAGTGTTGTCATGGTCAAGAAATTGTCTCAAACCGATTCAACGATCTCGATCGTCGCATGGTTTGGAATTCAGCTAAGTTTGTTGTCGTTCCCGTTCGCAGTTGTGGTGTGGACCTGGCCGAGCTGGACCGACTATGTATGGCTGGGATTGATGGGTATCTTAGGCACGCTCGGGCATCTGGCAATGACCAGAGGTCTAAAGCTAGCCGACTCGGCTGTGGCTTTTCCGCTCGACTTCACCCGGTTACTTTGGGCGGGACTGTTTGGGTTCGTGTTTTTCGCTGAGTTTCCAGATCTGTGGACTTGGGTGGGCGCCGGCATCATTATCGTAAGTACGATTGTTTTTTTGTATCGGGAATCGCGGACGTCACTTAGATAGCATCTACGAGGATGAAAAGTACAGCGTCGATGGGTTTGGATCGACAGCGAATGAATCTCGGTCTTGAGTAGTCGCTTTGATTTTGTCGTGATGGTGACGATCGGCGACGACCCGCTATACTGGCATCGCTCGCCAATATCATTCTGATTTTTTTCGTCGAGGATGGGCGCGGGAATATTCTTAAAACTGAATACAGGAACACTCATCGAGGTAGTAATGCGATTTCAAGGAACGAAACGGTACGTCGCCACAGAGGATCTGCAGATTGCAGTCCATGCCGCGGTCACGTTGGAGCGGCCGCTATTAATCAAGGGAGAGCCTGGCACCGGGAAAACCTTGCTGGCTGAAGAAGTGTCTCAGGCACTGGGTAAGCGTCTCATCAGTTGGCACATTAAATCGACCAGTAAGGCGCAACAGGGATTATATGAGTATGACGCGGTATCGCGATTGCGCGATTCTCAACTTGGCGACGAGAAGGTCCATGATATCCGCAACTACATCAAGCGTGGCAAGCTTTGGGATGCCTTTGTCGCCGATGAGCGGGTGGTACTCCTGATCGACGAGATCGACAAGGCAGATATCGAGTTTCCAAATGATCTACTCACAGAACTCGACCAGATGGAGTTTTTCGTGTACGAAACTGGTGAGACAATCAAGGCACAGACCCGGCCGATTGTGATCATTACCAGCAACAACGAAAAAGAATTACCGGATGCCTTTCTGCGTCGTTGTTTCTTTCACTATATTAGTTTCCCGGACAAGAAGACGATGGAAGAAATTGTGGCGGTTCATTTTCCCAGTATTCGCCAGGATCTGGTTAAAGAGGCGTTGGATGTGTTCTTTGAGGTACGAGAAGTTCCGGGCCTCAAGAAAAAGCCGTCGACCTCGGAATTGATCGACTGGTTGAAGTTGTTGATGGCCGACGAAATTCCAGAAGACATCCTGAAAAACCGTGATAAGAACAAGGTGATTCCTCCACTCTATGGCGCACTGCTGAAGAATGAGCAGGACGTCCACACGCTCCAGCGATTAGCATTCCTTTCCCGGCGCGAGGCGCACTGAAGACGATATGTTGATCGATTTCTTTCTTGGGCTGAAACGGGCTGGACTCCCGGTTTCTACCAGGGAGTTTCTGGTTCTCCTCGAAGCGATGGAGAAGCGCCTGGTACTTGGATCCGTGGATGATTTTTATCATCTCGCCCGCTTATGTCTGGTGAAAGATGAAAAGCTGTTCGATCGATTCGACCAGGCATTCAGTGCGTACTTTGAAGACCTTCAGTCCTTCGACGAATTCATAGAAGCTTTGATTCCAGAGGACTGGCTGCGGTTGGAATTCGAGAAACACCTATCGGAAGAGGACAAAGAAAAGATTAAATCTCTCGGGGGTTTGGAAAAATTGCTGGAGGAATTCAAGAAGCGTCTTGAAGAGCAGGAGAAGCGCCATGCCGGCGGCAGCAAGTGGATTGGCACGGGTGGAACCTCGCCATTCGGGCATGGGGGGTATCATCCAGAGGGGATTCGTATGGGTGGAGAAGGGAGAAATGGGGGCGCGGTCAAAGTCTGGGATCAGCGTAACTACCGCAATTTGGATGACTCTGTCGAATTGGGAACCCGCAACATTAAGGTCGCATTGAAACGGTTGCGCAAATTTGCACGTACTGGTGCTGATGAAGAGTTAGATCTGGATGACACCATTCGATCGACTGCCAGAAACGCCGGATTGTTGGATCTCAAGCTGGTCCCGGAGCGTCACAATTCGGTCAAGGTGCTTATTTTTTTTGATGTCGGTGGGTCGATGTACCCTTACGTGCGCATCTGCGAAGAACTATTTTCGGCAACCCGAAGCGAACTTAAATATCTCCAATACTATTATTTCCACAATTTTCTTTATGATTTTGTGTGGGAAGACAATCGCCGACGCAATAGTGAAGTAACACCGACGTGGGACATCATTCACAAATTTCCGGCCGACTATAAGATTGTTTTTGTAGGCGACGCTGCTATGGCGCCGTACGAGATCGCGAGTCCGGGTGGCAATATCGAGTACATCAACGAAGAACCTGGCGAAACCTGGATGCGCCGCATGACTTCAACCTATCCGAAGTTGATCTGGCTGAATCCGACACCGCAGGATTATTGGAACTACACGCACTCTATTGATATGGTGCGTGAATTGATCGGCGACCGGATGTTTCCATTGACGCTAAATGGGTTGGATCAGGGAATGCGGTACCTGTCCAGTTGAGGTGCGGCAGGATGATAAAACAGCGGCAGTCGATATGACCGAAGCACGGAATGTTTTGGGAGAGCCTTTGGCCATTTGTTCAGAGTCTCCTAAAACGGGGTTTTATCGGGACGGTTGTTGTCGAACAGGGCCAGATGATCTCGGCACCCACGCTGTTTGCGTACAGATGTCCGAGGAGTTTCTGGAATTTTCCCGAGCACGTGGTAACGATCTCAGTACGCCGCGACCCGAGTTCGGCTTTCCCGGCCTTAAGTCTGGTGACCGCTGGTGTCTGTGTGCCCAACGATGGCAAGAGGCCCACGAAGCGGGATTGGCTCCCCGCGTGGTGTTGACGGCTACGGACGAAGCGGCGCTACGCTACGTTGCACTCGACGACCTCAAATCAAAGTCTCTTGATTTGTCCTGATCGAGCTAACGAAATCCCATGGTGTTGGGTAGCCAACTAACTGACCTCACCGCGACGGAAGTCGCCCGTAAACTCCGCGCTAAAGAGGTATCTCCACTCGACGTGTTGGATGCTGCCATAGAGCGAATCGAAGAAGTAAACCCAAAGGTCAATGCATTGCCAATTCTATGTCTTGACCAGGCGCGCGAAAAAGCGAGAAAACTGTCACAAACTGTCGCGTCAGGAGGAGCGCGCGGACCGCTCTTTGGTCTGCCGATTGCGATAAAGGATTACAACGACCTTGCGGGGGTTCGCACCACGTATGGTTCCCCGATCTTCGCCAACCACAAGGCCGATCGATCCGATGCCACGGTATTGAAACTCGAGGCAGCCGGTGCGATTCCGGTCGGAAAATCAAACGTACCAGAGTGGGCCGGTGCCCATACCTTTAATCCAGTATTTGGGCACACACTGAATCCTTGGGATGCTCGGTTGAGCGCAGGAGGATCCTCCGGTGGATCGGCAGTTGCATTGGCTACAGGAATGGTATGGCTGGCAACGGGGAACGATCTCGGTGGCAGTTTGCGAGTGCCGGCCAGCTTCAACAGCGTAGTGGGTTTGCGACCCAGCCCAGGCCGGATAGCACGAGGTCGCCGACTCCCGGCATTCGATACATTGTGGGTGGAAGGCCCCATGGGGCGTTGTGTTGCTGACGTAGCGTTAATGTTGGACGGAGCTGTCGGCAGCAGCCCGGACGATCCATTATCGTTTGATCATAATGGCGCCTCATTTGTTAGTGCCTTAGAGGATACGGCGCTGCCCCGACGGGTCGCTTTCAGTCCCGACCTTGGTATCGTGCCGATGGAGCCGGAAGTGGCTGAAATTTGTGGAGCTGCGGCCCAACGGTTTACAGAAATCGGTGTGGAAGTTTGTGATGCTGCGCCGGATTTTTCAGGTGTGATCGAAGGATTTCAAACATTGCGGGGGGTTTTGATCGCGGTTCTAATGGAAACGCTTCTCAAGGATTATCGCGAACAGATTGCACCTGAAATTGTCTGGAATATCGAGAAGGGCCTCACGGCGACGAACGCTGAAATTCTAAAAGCGGAAAGAGTGCGGTGGGAACTGTATCATCGGATGGCTAGTTTCTTCGAACACTACGACCTGCTGTTGTGTCCCACAGTCTCGGTACCACCGTTCCCGATGGAGCAGCGTTATGTCGAAACCATTGCGGGACAGCCGACCGAAACGTATATCGATTGGATTGCTATCACGTTTGCGGTCACAATGACATCTTGTCCTGCACTGAGTCTTCCAGCAGGATTTTCGTCATCTGGTTTACCGATTGGGCTGCAGGTGATCGGTCGCCCACGAGGAGAAGCGGAACTATTACGGGCTTGTCACCGAATGGAAGAAGTACTTGGATTGGCGTCTAAGGTACCTATGACTCCCCGATCATCCACAGCAGTCGATTACGTTGAAGATGGAGTCATACCAACAATTCTCGGCAATTTCGATTTGTAATCACAGTGCTTTTTGACTGAACATCACTGATGTACATAAACCAGCGGATTGATACAAATGGACTCGGATAGATCGGTCACATACGAGGAGGAGCGCCAGCAGGCCTACAAACGTCAGACAAACGTCGGTAAGCAAAAGCTCTCCAAGATGATGATCGTGATCGTGGCACTGCTCGAAATCAGTGCAATGGGTGGCATGGCATATTTGATTTATTTGATTTATTTCAAGTGACAGGCCATGGGTAAGCTGGAGTCTAAAGATTGGCGCTGGTTTTTGATTTTTTGCGCCATGAGCGCTTGTGTATTTGTTGGAATCGGCGGGGTGTTACTCGCGATCCAAGCTTTAATTGTAATGAATATCAAAAGTTTCTTTCTATACCTGTGTTGTGTGCCGTTCTGGGTAGCGGGTCACTGGTTGGTCAAGAAACTTTAATGACATTGGTCACTCTACGACGGCACCGAACCTATGGTTACGGAACAATTGAAAGAAGGCGCAGAGTGGTTTAACGTCGCGAATAGCGTGGTTGCGTTGACTGGGGCTGGGATTTCTACCGAATCGGGAATTCCGGATTTTCGTGGCCCAAAGGGACTTTGGACCCGAGATCCAGATGCTGAAAAACTTTCCAACATTCATTACTACGTGAATGATTCAGCCATTCGCGTGAAGGCCTGGCAGGCCCGGCTTGATTCTCCAGTTTGGGCGGCAGAACCGGGAATTGGTCACCAGGCATTGGCCCGGCTGGAAACGCGAGGGAAACTCAAGACAGTAATTACTCAGAACATTGACGGTTTGCACCAGCTTGCCGGTACCAGCCCCGAAAACGTGATCGAGATCCATGGCACGGTTCGCGAAGTGGTTTGTCTTAAATGCAGTTACCGTGCACCAATGGCAGAGGTGTTGGTGCGTTTGAAGGCGGGCGAAAGGGACCCAGACTGCCGGTCATGTGGTGGAATCCTAAAGTCGGCGACCATTTCGTTCGGGCAATCGCTGGTGCCCGAGGACTTGGCGCGCGCAGAACAAGCAGTCCGCCGGTGTGATCTGTTACTCGCAATTGGCTCATCGTTGTCGGTCTACCCAGTCGCCGGCCTAGTACCTCTGGCCCGGGATTGTGGAGCAAAGATTATCATCATCAATGCCACGCCAACCGATATGGACCCGATTGCTGACGTGGTATTGCTTGGCAACATCAGTGATGTTTTACCGGCGCTTTTTTGATCACGACAGTGTGGTCGCGCCCTATTCCAATCTCCTTAGTCGCTGAATTTTTAATAGGTTTGGGGGCTAGCTGAATCTTCATTTTCGGGTTCGGATTCCAGCGTATTTGCGGTGCGATATTGGATTTGATACCGTCATCCCAAGGAGTTGATTAACACCCTAAAATCCGATCGTTCAAACTAAGGAGGAGTTCAATGTCTGTATACATGTATCAAGCATCTTATTCTGGAGATGCTATTAAAGCGCTAGTCAATAATCCCCAGGATCGAACTGGAGCAGCCCGAGCGGCCATAGAAGCTAATGGCGGCACAATGATTGGCGCCTGGATGGCCTTTGGTGAAGATGATCTGCTTGTAATTGCTGACATGCCAGATGATGAATCAATGGCCGGTGTGGCGCTCGCCATTTCATCGACGGGAGCTATAGTCGGCGGTAAGACAACCAAACTTCTGACTTTAGATCAGGCAGTCGCCAGTATGAAGAAGGCCAATGCGGTATTAAGCGCATATCAGCCGCCTGCCTAAGCGTACATATAGAACCAGAGGCCAGTAAGACAGGCCCCGCGGGTTTGCGGGGCCCACTCGAGGTGAGATGTTGGCGACGGAGAGATTAATCATGGCAACTACAAATCATGCAACGGGTGAACTAATCACTATTCCTGCGCGCGGCGGTAAGGCTGTATCGATCCGCCAGGGCCAGGCCGTCAAAGTGATCAATACCCACGGCTCGCAGGTGGTAGATACTTGGGCGTTCAATACGCAGGACGTCACTGAATTTATGTCAATGGATGCCACGCGGGCGACCATCTGTAAGATTCGAGTAGCACTTGAAGACAGTTACTATTCCAATCGGCGACGGGCGATTCTGAATCTCGAGGAAGACACCTCTCCCAACGTTCACGATACGTTAATGGCGGCTTGCGATAATGAACGTTACGGGTTGCTCGGGTGTACTGACTATCACGACAACTGCGCGGACAATCTCCGTGCTGCGATGAAGGAACTAGGTTTCGACATATCGTGGGTGCCATCGCCATTGAACCTCTTCATGAACATCCCATGGACCGAGAATGGTGCCCTATCGTTTGAGGAGCCAGTAACGCAACCGGGAGACTATGTCGTGCTACGGGCCGAGCAGGATGTGATCGTCTCGTTTTCGGCTTGTCCTCAGGACATCCTGCCAATCAATGGTCGTCAGAGTGCCCCAACTGAAGCTCATTTCGAGGTTTTGAACTGACAATATGCGCGTTAACAGTGGTGCTACCCCCCATATCTGACGCTTATTTTTGAGTACTGGAGTTGTCGATGCCCGTAAAGACTGTGTCTCCTTATGGCTCTTGGGCGTCACCGATTACCGCTGACATCATCGTTGCAGGAGGATTGAGTTTCAGCGAAATTCGAGTAGACGGTGACGATGTCTACTGGCTGGAAGGTCGGTCTGCAGAAGCTGGCAGGTCCGTGGTGGTTCGCCGGTCAATCGATGGCGAGGAGTGGGACCAGATTCCTGCCGGATTCAATGCTCGTACCGGGGTGCACGAATACGGCGGCGGGGTTTATGCTGTCAGGTCGGGTACGATTTATTTTGCCAACTGGGAAGATCAGCGGATTTACCGGGTTGAGGAGAATGCATCGCCACAAGTGCTGACTGGTCTTCCAGAGATCGCCAGGGGTGATCGTTACGCGGACCTTACGATCAATGGTAATAGCCAATGGCTGTGTTGCGTCCGAGAGCGCCACCGTACGAAGGGTGAACCCACAAATGATCTTGTCGTGGTATCTACGGCCGAACCAGGGATACTCCAGATCCTAACCTCAGGGTGCGATTTTTATTCGTCGCCGCGATTCAGCCCTGATGGCAGCAAAATCTGTTGGTTGTCTTGGGATCACCCTAATATGCCTTGGGATGGATGTGTGTTATGGGTGGCAGAATTCAACGGCGACGGATCGTTGTCAAATGAGAGACGAATCGCTGGCTCCAAAACAGAGAGCATCACTCAACCGGAGTGGTCTCCGGTTGGCGACTTATTTTTTGTTTCGGATGCTTCTGGTTGGTGGAACCTGACCGTCTGGGATGGCCATTCGCCCCGAGCTTTTCTTGAAGAAGAGTTAGATCACGCTGAGGCTCCCTGGCAGTTCGGCAATTCAACTTATGGGTTTCTCAACGACGGCTCTTTGGTGCTAGGAGCTGACTCTGTCAACCCGGCAACGTTGCGCCGTTTTGAAACGAGCGGTAGCGAGTTATCTGGCCTGGAGTCAGAGGATTCTACGATCCGCTATGTGACGACTGTCGATCAGTGCGTCCTTTACGTTGGCGCCTCACCCATGTCTTTACCCGAGATTGTGTCTGTGCATTCGGCGACGGGCATCCGTTCTGTTTTGAAGAAATCAAATGATCAAGAGTTTGATCCCGACGGTATCTCGAAACCTTGCGCCATTACGTTTTCGACCACCGACAATGCCGAAGCACATGCGTTCTACTACCCGCCATGGAACTCGAAAGTTGAGGCGAGCGGTAAAGAAAAGCCGCCGCTTCTTGTCATTACCCACGGGGGGCCGACTGGTGCAGCAGTTTCTGATTTAAGTTTGCGGGTGCAGTTCTGGACCAGTCGTGGGTTCGCTGTGGTGGATGTGAATTATCGGGGCTCAACTGGATATGGAAGATCATATCGCGACGCCCTCAAGGGAATGTGGGGAGTCTATGACACAGCCGATTGTGTCGCAGCTGCAGATTATCTTGTTGAACGCGGTCTTGCCGATGGCGACCGATTGGCAATACGGGGCGGTTCGGCCGGTGGCTACACAGCAATTAATGCGCTGACTTTTTACGATCGGTTCGCAGCCGGTGCCACCTATTACGGGATTGCTGACTTGCAGGCATTAGTCAATGATACACACAAGTTCGAGTCACGCTATCTGGACAGTCTAATTGGCCCCTACCCAGAAGCGGCACAACGCTATCATGATCGTTCAGCAATTCACTTCACTGAACAGTTGTCTTGTCCAATGATCATCTTTCAGGGGTTGGAAGACGCCATAGTGCCCCCCTCGCAGGCCGAACTCATGTCGGCGGCGCTGCGCGTGAAGGGTATTCCGTTCTCCTACGTGCCCTTCGAAGGTGAACAGCATGGATTTCGGCAGGCCAAGAATATCAAACGCTCGCTCGAGGCCGAGTTATATTTTTACGGATGCGTGATGGGATTCGAGCCCACTGACCAGATAGAGCCGATTGAAATTGAAAATGCCGATAGCTTGCGAGATTAGTTAGAGAGGCGAGCAAACGCCTAATCTGCTTACAGCGCGTCCCGGCGTTGTAGCCATGCCAGTGTGAACTCGTTCCATTCGTCAGCCATTTCATAGAAGGCGATGTGGCTCGAATTGGGGCCACGGAATACGTGCATGGTGGCGCCTGGTATCTTTCGCTGAACGTCGAGTCCATACCGCGTTGGTACCTGCCAATCCATTTCACCAGAGGTGATGAGGGTAGGAGCAGCAATGGTTTCCAACCGATCTAAAGTATCATGGGTTTTGTCTGCGTGAAAATGGCCCATCATTCCATGTTTAGAGGGGGGGTACGGATTTTCGAGAATGAACCCCCTTTCGAAAGCAGAAACATCATCGGGCTGGTCATTGATAAATGTTGGGCTCGCTACCCACACCAGTGCGGTACGAATATACATCCCGAAGTCGTCGTGGAGTACGGGATATTCATTTGTGTTGATCATGCGAACAAACCACTCGTCCGAGAATCCCCATGTTCCATGAAGTTGCAGTGATGCCACTTTGTTTGGGTGATTGATTGCCAATTCCTGCGCAGTAGCACTGCCGAGGGACAAACCACTCACATGCGCTTTATGGATGCCCAGCTTATCAAGTAGTGCTGCTGCGTCTTCTGAGAGAATCCGCATTGAATAATCTTCTACATCTTGGGGATGTGTAGACTGGCCCGTTCCCCGCGCGTCATATGTTATTACCATGTACAGTCCGCGGTATGCTGAAACCTGAGCTGACCAAGTATTGTGGTCCGCAGCTGTACCCATGATCAGCAGCAAGGGTTCACCCTGTCCCTCGACTTCATAGTACATATTTATTCCGGTTGGAAGGTCGACAAAAGGCATAAGCGTTTTCCTTGTTAATCAAAAACTTCTGTTGGGGGTTATGTGAAACGATAAAATAACCCAATTAGGACATTGTAGGAGTTTCTTTGTGCCAAGTGGTCGCTGTCTCATAAGCATGACCCGCGCTCCGCACGTTAGACTTAATCCAAACTGAAACGATTGAATAAAAGGAAGGTAACTCGTAATGAAGATCGGTGTTTACATTTTTCCGACAGAATATTCTATTCCCATAGTGGAGTTGGCATGCCATCTTGAAGATCGCGGGATCGAATCATTGTTTGTGCCAGAACACACTCATATCCCCGCGAGCAGACGAACACCCTTCCCAAGTGGTGGTCCACTCCCGAAGGAGTACTCCCACACACTTGATCCCTTCGTTGCTTTGGCGGCAGTGGCTTCGAGGACGACGAAATTACGTATAGGAACGGGAATTTGCCTTTTGATCGAGCGAGACCCTATCGTGACGGCTAAAGTAGTCGCTAGTCTGGATCACTTGTCGAATGGTCGATTTGAACTGGGACTCGGCGCGGGATGGAATGCCGAGGAGATGCAGAATCACGGGACTAAATTTGAGGACCGTTTTCGCGTTCTCGTTGACCGGGCCAAAGCCATGCAAAAAATCTGGACAGAGGAGGAAGCATCCTACGACGGGGAATTCGTTCAATATGACTCAATCTGGTCATGGCCAAAACCTGTACAAAAGCCGCACCCGCCCCTACTGCTCGGTGGAGAGACGAAGCACACATTGCGAAGAGTGGTGGACTTCGCTGATGGATGGTTTCCCCGCGGAAACAAGTTACCCGATCCAGGTGCTGGAATGGAACAGCTTCAATATTATGCAGACCAATCGGGCCGCGATATGAAGTCTCTTTCCGTCACTGTGTTCAGGGCACTTTCGGATGAAGCATATCTTGAAAAATGCAGGGCAGCGGGAATTGCCCGGGTTCTGTTGCCGCTGCCATCGGAAGATAGTGACACAGTTTTGCCACTACTGGATCAATATGCCAAGTTGTTGTCAAAGTAATTTTTCAACTCAAGAGATCGGAGAACACCCCTAGATAAATTGTTGTTGACGTAAAGACATTACGGCGTTGGGTCGTGAGACTCAGGCTGTTGAATCGGTGTTTTAAATTTATTGCCACCGTGCGTGATCTGATTCGATAGGAGGACTTTTGAAAAAATGTGGGAAAACGATTGCAGTGATTGGAGGAACTGGCGCATTAGGCTCTGCTCTTGCTTGTCGTTGGTTGCTTGCTGGTCATAAAATTGTGATTGGCTCTCGAAGTCAGGAAAAAGCAGAACATGCGGCTATGCGAATGGCGAGCAAGTTGGGGAGATCAAAGGTTAGTGGGTACGCCAACAAAGAGGCTGCGACATTAGCTGAGATCGTGGTACTCGCGGTGCCCTATGCTGCGCACCAGGAAACATTAGAAGAAATTGTGGAGTCTGTTGCAGGGAAGCTCGTCATAGAAACCACTGTGCCGCTTCAGCCCCCGCGAGTTGCCCGAGCCGCGCTGCCAAAGCGAGGTAGTGTGGGCGCGGTTACTCAGGATTTTTTGGGTGAAAGCGTTCGAGTAGTTTCTGCATTGCATACTGTGTCCGCGTCACATTTGGGGGATGTTGATCATGAACTGAACGGAGATGTTTTGGTTTATGGAAATCACAAGGCGTCGCGGCAAGTTGCTATAGAACTGATTAAAGACGTTGGTCTAAAGGCTTGGCACGCAGGTTCAATTGAAAATTCTGCTGCTTCGGAGGCAATGACGTCCGTAATGATATTTGTCAATAAGTATTACGGGTTTGATGGTGCTGGTATTCAGATCATCAGCGAAGAAGACGCGATCGAATCTTGATATGTCGAAAGGTGTTTGGGCCACCGACATTACGGTAACGGCAATCCACGGGTTTCCGCTCGTGTCTCCTGGTTGTGACGTAGTCGAAGTCACGCTGTTTTGTTTATCTGAACAAGACACGGCGATCGAGTCGGGAGATATTTTTGTATTTACTCAGAAGATTGTGTCAAAGGCTGAGGGTCGGGCAGTTAATCTGAAAAACGTTAATCCAGGGCCCCAGGCAAAACAATTATCGAGTGAAACGGGTAAGGATCCTCGGCTTGTAGAGCTAATCTTGTCCGAATCAAAAGAAATTGTTCGCCAAGCGCCTGACCTCATTGTTGCAGCTCACCGGCTTGGCATCATTTTAGCGAATGCTGGAATTGACCACTCCAACATTGAGTCAGATGACTCTAGTGATCGTGTACTTTTGCTGCCCTCCGATCCTGATTCAACAAGCGAGAAATACCGTGAACAGATTTTCGTCGCGACTGGTAAGAGGGTTGGCGTCATTATCAGCGACAGTGCAGGTCGTGCATGGCGAAATGGAACAGTGGGGCTCGCTATTGGAGTTGCCGGGTTGCCGGCAATTGAGGACCACACAGGAAAACTCGATCTTTTCGGAGTTCCATTGGTCTCGAGCCAAGAAGCAATTGCTGACGAACTCGCAAGTGCCGCATCTCTGGTCCAGGGGCAAGCGGATGAAGGCAGGCCCGTGGCTTTAATTAGAGGTATAAAGGCGACAGGTCCAGTTTCCTCGGCAAAATCGTTAATTCGGCCAAAAGAATTCGATCTATTTCGATGACGGCAATCTCGAAAGATTTTTGTCCGAATCATATTGTTCTCTGTGGCGGGATCGGTGGCGCCAAATTGGCTCTAGGTCTTACGTCTTGTCTTGGTTCAGAACAACTAATGGTTGTTGGTAATGTTGGCGATGATTTCGAACATTGGGGTTTCAAAATCTCACCTGACTTGGATACGTTGGTCTATACGCTGAGTGGCGTGTCAAATGAGGAGTTGGGATGGGGGAGAGATGGAGAGACTTGGACGGTTTTGGAGGAGGTCAGTCGTATGGGGGGTGACGCCTGGTTTCGTTTGGGCGACCGTGATTTGGCAGTGCATATTGAACGGTCTACTCGCTTGGACCAAGGCGAAACCTTATCGAAAGTTACACAAGATCTGTGTAAAGCGTTTGGTCTCGACTACTGTATCCTACCGCCAACCAATGACAGAATCCGAACAATCGTAGAAACCAATATTGGAATTATGGAGTTTCAGGAATATTTTGTTCGTAACCGATGCGAACCCGTTGTAACGGACCTGCGCTACGAGGGCGCTAAAAAAGCTAGATTGCTGCCTGACATTTCCTCAGCGCTGCTCAATCCTGATTTGCAGTCTGTGATCATCAGCCCATCTAACCCTTTTCTTAGTATTGCCCCGATACTCGCGATACCCGATTTTCAGAAACAACTCGCTAATTGTCGTGTGCCACGTGTTGCAGTGTCCCCTATGGTAGGTGCTCGAGCATTTAAAGGGCCAACAGCAAAGATTATGGGGGAGCTTGGTTACGAAATCTCATCGTTTACGGTAGCATCGTATTATTCGTCAAACTTAATTGACGGAATCATCATTGATACGGGCGACGCGGATCTTGTACCGAGGATTGAGAAACTGGGCATCCGGACATATGTCACTGATACCCTGATGAAGTCTTTCGACGAGAAAAAGAGACTTGCTGCAGAAGCAATTCAATTTGCTAAGTCATTGGGGGATTAGGGCGGATCTATGGGGAACATCGATGCTCATACTCATAAGCCCTGGGTAGTTCTGCCGGTTAAGGCGGTCGAGCAGTCCAACAGTCGACTAAAACCACTTTTGTCGCCCACCGAACGCGAGCAGTTGACATTAACTATGTTGGAGGATGTGGTGGATACGCTTGGGTGCGTATCTGATTTAGGAGGTTTGCTTGTCGTTACAAGCTGCCCCATAGTCAAAGAATATCTTAGTAAGTTAGGCGTGGCCTATATTGAAGAAGGGGGTCGCCCAGAATTAAATTCTGCAATTAACAAAGGGGTGCAATTTCTTGAAAAAATGGGAACTCGAAAATTTTTTACAATTCCGGGAGACGTTCCTTTGCTTGCTGTTGCGGAGATTAATCAGTTGACAGCGTGCCTCAGAAGTACTGAAGGAATCATTCTAGTGCCCGCACATGATGGCGCAGGGACCAACAGCATTGCGTCGTCAATTCCAATTCAAATTACAACTCAATTCGGCATCAATAGTTTGGCAGCGCACCGTCGTATTGCTCGGGATCAGGGACTTTCAGTTGATGTTTTGCCGTTATCAGGACTTGGATTTGACATCGATTGGCCCGACGATTTAATTCAATTGGCTTCCATGGGCGGTGATTCAAATACCCACAGATTTTTAAATAATATCGATCTAGTTCAGCGACGTAACAGGTCAAAGTCGTTGGACCATAGCAGTGCAGCTTAGGCAGAAAGAATGATATGAGTATTGACCCCAATCGTTTCTTGAGAAGTCCACCTACAGATTCTGAGGCACGGTCCTTCATGGAATCCGTTGATTATCGCGCTCTGATCAAAGTCAGCGCAGCTTTGCGGGACAAAGGCCATGGCGAACTGATGTCCTATTCCCCCAAGGTATTTATTCCGCTTACCGTTCTGTGCCGTGATGTATGCCATTACTGCACCTTTGCAAGAAGCCCGCGTGAGGCGGTTCGGGCATATCTACCTCTAGACGAAGTCCTGGAGATTGCAGAATCAGGCAAACAGGCAGGATGTTACGAAGCTTTGTTTACGCTCGGCGATAAGCCGGAGCAGCGGTATCGCGTGGCTAGAGAGGAACTGAAGCGGTTAGGCTGTTCGTCGACTTTCGAGTATCTACTACGAGCAAGTCGTGCAGTGTTTGAGCAAGTTGGCCTTTTGCCTCACATCAACGCGGGGATTCTTTCGATGGACCAAATGGCTGCTTTGAGAGAAGTATCAGCATCTCAGGGCATTATGCTTGAATCGACCAGTGAGCGCTTATGTCAAAAGGGTGGCCCACATTTCGGTTCACCAGATAAACGGCCGGCGGTGCGACTATCTAACATCGAACAAGCGGGTCAGTTACGTATTCCGTTCACGACTGGCATTCTTATAGGAATTGGTGAAAACCGAGCCGAGCGCATTGACTCGCTCCTTAAGATTCGTGAAATAAACAATCGATATGGCCACATTCAAGAACTCATTATCCAGCCATTTCGAGCGAAGACCGATACGTTAATGGCGGGATTTCGAGAACCAGAACCCTCGGATCTGTTGTGGACGATTGCGGTGGCTCGAATTTTATTTGGACCCAGCATGAATATACAGGCGCCGCCTAATCTTACGCCCGGTCTAGAAGAGCAATTGGTTTACGCCGGCATTAATGATTGGGGCGGAATATCACCTGTCACTTTAGATCACGTGAATCCCGAGGCTCCCTGGCCTAGGATTGCCGAGCTGTGCGCGACAACTCGCCAATCTGGAAAAACGTTGATTCCCCGTTTGCCGGTATATCCGAAATATTTAGAAGACAGCGCTGAGTGGTTATCTCCCAAGGTATCGACGTATGTACATCATTTGATTGATGGCGATGGATGGCCAAGAACAGACAGTTGGGTGGCAGGTGAGGTGGCAGAAGCGCCATTCTCAGTCACGGTTGCTCGAATGAACAAGGCAACCGCAGATTTACGTCCTATATTTGATCGAGTCACCCAAGGAGTTGATCTAACCGAGAATGACATCGTCCGCCTTTTTCGGTCACGTGGGGATGATTTTATTGAAACATGCGAATTTGCCAATCAACTACGGAAAGATGTGAACGGAAACGTAGTGACGTATGTGGTTAACAGAAATATAAACTACACCAACATTTGTACTTATCGTTGTGGGTTTTGTGCCTTTTCAAAAAGCAGTAGCCGTAACGGGCCTCGGGACCACCCATATCTGATCGATCTTGCCGAGATCCGTAGGCGTACACAGGAAGCCTGGCGACGTGGGGCAACAGAGGTTTGCCTGCAAGGCGGGATTCATCCGGATTTTACAGGAGACACTTATTTGTCTATTTGTCACGCCATAAAGTCTGAAGTTCCCAGCATTCATATACATGCGTTTTCCCCGTTGGAAGTCACTCAAGGTGCACGAACCCTGGGAATTTCGATCGCTGAATTTCTCGAGGCGTTGAAGAATGCGGGTCTTTCTACTTTGCCGGGCACCGCGGCAGAGATACTCGACGATGAAGTGAGACAGATTATTTGTCCAGACAAGATTACGACGGACGAGTGGTTAGATGTGATTAAGACAGCGCACAAGACGGGGTTACCAACGACAGCCACAATCATGTTCGGTCATGTAGACAAGCCTAAACATTGGGCTCGCCATTTGATCCGTGTTCGAACGTTACAGTCTCAAACCGGTGGGCTTACCGAGTTTGTTCCTCTGCCTTTTATCCATCAGGAAGCACCAATGTATCGCCGTCAGAATTGCCGAAAAGGTCCGACATTTGTTGAGGCTGTTCTGATGCACGCAGTTGCTCGAATTGTGCTCCATGGTTACGTATCAAATATACAGGCCTCGTGGACTAAGATGGGGAAAGCGGGGGTTGTCCAGTGTCTTCGAGCAGGAGTGAATGATATTGGCGGGACGCTGATGAATGAATCTATTTCCCGCGCTGCCGGGAATCAAAACGGGCAGGAGTTACCACCGGAACAGATGGACCAATTAATTCGAGATGCTGGAAGAGAGCCACAGCAACGTACAACCAAATATAAAAACCTCGAAATCAATCGAAGCAAGAAGTCTTATGATGCACCGCCGCTTGAGCCCCTGAAAAACCCAAGTAACGAAGTAAAATTGAGTGACCTCTTGCAGGCAAATACACCCACCGCGAGTAAAGGGAGCAATGGCTATTCGACGGGCTGGTAGGTTCTGGCAGTAAGATGCCGGCATTGGATCAGCCGGATAAATACATGGAATATGGGGAAGAGCTTGTCGCAACCAAGGATTGACGCGTCTCGAAGTCGATTTGAACCAAATACATTAGGACGGCAAACACGCCTCCAATCGATCGATCGCTAAATTCAGTGTCTCAGACTGATTGGCAAAACAAAGTCGTAACCATCCTTCTTCTGGAGCCCCGAACGTTGTTCCAGGCACCAGACCTACCCGGGCATCGCGCACCAATTGTTTACAAAAGGCAAGTCCGTTCGTCATGCCCTCAACCGAAAAAAAGGCATAAAACGCTCCCTCTGGCCAGCCAATCTGAATCTTTGGGTTTTTAGAAAGTCGCTTGTAAACAAGATTACGGGCTTGTTCGTAGCGATCGATTTGTGTCGTAATGAATGCCTCCCCTTCCCGCAATGCAGTGATTCCAGCGATCTGGGTAAACGTAGCCGCACCAGCGAAATTGAACTCATTCATCATCTCGAGTGTTTTACCAAACCGATCCGGTGTAATCAGCCATCCCAAGCGCCAGCCTGTCATAGCCCACGGTTTTGAAAAACTGTTGATCACGATCAATCGGTCTTCTGGATTCGCATGTTCAAGAAAAGATGGCGCGTGTTTCATGCCGTAGACGATTCGGGCATACACTTCGTCCGCAACCAGCCAAAGACCCCGCGAACGACAAAAGTCGAGGACTTCTTGCTGCTGGTCCGAAGACATCATCCAGCCGGTTGGGTTGCCCGGCGAGTTAACGAAAATCACCCGCGTTTTGTGATCGACTGCATCAAATAGCTGATCGAGATCGAGTTGCCAGGATCTATCTACTAGGCGAAGAGGGACCGGGCGGAATTCACCACCCAGTATGTCTACTGTGCCTCGAATATTGGGCCACAGCGGGACCGGGCAAACGACGTTGGTTGCCGGCTCAACAAGGAGTTGGTGACTTACCATGATGCCGCTCATTCCAGACGCCGTTACGGTAATACGGTCCTTAGTCATCGAGATGCCGTAGAGCGCTTCAGTATATGCGGCGATAGCATCTCGTAATTCTGGGATACCCCTGTTCGGGGTGTAAAAGGTCTGACCACTTCGCATCGCTTCAACCGCAGCATTGCAGATGAAGTCAGGGGTAGATACATCCGGTTCACCGAACCAAAGCGGAATCATCCCCTCAAGACCGATGGCATCGTTGGCCACCTCACGAATTTGTGAGATAGGCATTTCCTCGATAGCTTGTCGAAGTTCAGCAGTGGAACCAATTTTTGATGCTTGTGACACCTTAATTCTCGTCGCTATTGAGGCCTACCCTCGGGTATAGGGAATCTCAGTTGGCATTAATTTTTTATTGTACGATTTTCCACAGATAACGTAGATAGAATCTACTCCTTCATCCTCTTTGGCACTGCTACCGGTTTAATACTCACCCACAAATTAGAATTCGTTGCGGAAAATTGACAAACCTTGTGACGTCTCACACCCCTATATTAAGACATACATACTTAAAGGGGGAATGAAATCGATCGTGCAGCATAGTCACTCTGCCGTTGAATTGCTGTATCGTAGGTGACCTATTCGACTAATTGCAATTCATTGCTGGCACATAATTTGGACGTAATCGAAAGGCAGGAATTGAATTTAAGAAAATTGAATACCCCTGAGAAAACAACATCGGCTCACGCAGTTGCTTGGGAAAAGCAACTCATTGCTTATGAGGAAAGTCTTCGAGCAAACCCGTGGCAAAAACAACTGCAGTCTATTGCTCACAACAAGATGCTTTTGACGGGTGTTGTATTGGGATTGATTGTTCTGGGTTTGGCAATTTTAGGTCCGGTTTTCTACGACGCAGATTATGCTCGTCAGTCGCTACGGAATGCTCACAAGCCACCCTTTTTTGAAGGTTATCTTTTGGGAACAGACAATTATGGGCGCGACATGGCTATCCGCTTATTCATTGGATTTCGAGTA
>Ga0207965_1000094_pt1 | contig 22647 bp, 18 predicted proteins | sample Knorr_S23_td_O2m_FD_185609 | JGI IMG/M metagenome (GOLD analysis project Ga0207965, IMG submission 185609) | Marine microbial communities from Southern Atlantic Ocean transect - Knorr_S23_td_O2min_ad_571m_LV (SPAdes) (version 2) | ecosystem: Environmental > Aquatic > Marine > Oceanic | place...
CTACTCTTCTTCCTCATCACTTACATTTGGTGCGATTTACACATCCGGTACTGGTCAAGCATGGTTATATGAAGGTCTCACAGAATCCAGAAAAATGACGCGAGATTCATTGACCTTCTTATTTTCAGCCAGTTCCAACCTGTAGATTAATGGTTGAACCACATTTCACCCTTCCTCAATTTATTCTGATCTGAATATCTCTGCTGTAGGAACAATCCAAAACAGCAGGATTTAAGATTTTTCCTGGTATTTTAAAGGTGGGAAATATAAAGTGAGAATACCAAAATTCAATTTTCCTGAAAGCCTTTAGGAATCAGTTATGGAGTAATGCAAGAATTTTTCATTCGATGAACTCACCATTTCTGTAACATCTATATTCAAGATAATCCTGAAAAATATTAGGCTTGTAAATAGACTTCCCAAGCAGCACACGTATACATTCCTGTATTCCTTCAATGATTGAAGGGTGTGGATGAATCAGTTCAGCTAATTCCTCTATGCCTTTGTTTGTGGCAATCAGCAAAGCAACAGCTTGTATGGCACTGGATGCGTGTTCACCAACCGCACGCATTCCCAGCACTTTCATATCATCATCATCTGTAACAAGTATTTTGAAAAAACCCTTGGTATTACGCATCGCCACGGCCCTCGGTATGCAGCGAAAGTCAAAACTGGCAACACGATAGTTGATCCCGGACTTTTGTGCCTGTTGTTCGTTCATTCCTACGCCTGCCACCTCGGGATTGAGAAACATGATAGTTGATACATTTTCGTAAATAATAGGTCTTCTGGGTTCACCGAATATTTTTTCAACTGCATGGCGTCCTTCCAGTTCTCCCACATTTACCAGTGCGATATCTGCGGTTATATCGCCAACAGCGTAAATGTTGGAGAAACTTGTTTGCGTATCATTGTCAACAATATGTCCAGCCTCACTGAGTTCCACACCAATTTCCCGTAAACCTGTGTTTTCTATATTTGGTATCCTACCCACAGAAACAAGAGCTTTTTCCGCGTGAAAAATTTCTTTATCTCCATCTGGGTGTTCAATTACATATTTCACTTGACCGTCAATAATTTCCATTTTGTCGAGCTTTGACAACCGATGGATCAGTACACCATTTGCCTCCAGGTTTTTTTCGATTGTAAAGGCCATATCTGCGTCTTCGAAGGGAAGTATACGTTCGTCTTTTGAGATGAGGTGAACATTCGTTTTACCAAAATTTGAAAAAATTGTGGCAAACTCGCAACCGATAACTCCTGCCCCAAGAATCACCAGGCTTTCAGGAAATTCCTTCAATGAACTGATTCCATCACTGGTCATTATCACTTTCTCATCAAAGGGTATAGAGTCAAGTTTTCGCGGGCGGCTTCCGGTAGCAATAATGATATTTTCCGCAAATAGTTTTTGGCTCTCGGAATCAGTTTTAACCTCAATCTCACTTGAGCTCAGCAAACTTGCACTGCCTTTTAAATACCGAAAATGTTCCGGACGCTGCTGTATTACCTTTTGGAGGTGTTGATTCAGTTGATCAGAACGTTCAAAAACCGCATCATTTACTTCCTGCAGCACGTTATGAAAATTAACATTTGGTTCACTCAAACCATAATGGCGCATTTTTTTGCTAAATGAGGCAAATTCTTTTGATATTTCCCAAAATGTTTTTGAGGAAAGCGCACCATCGTATATTCCTGCTCCACCGAGTCGGTCACGCTCTACAAGCAATACGGTTTTGCCAAAATCAACCGCACGCATCGCTGCAGCATAACCGGATGGGCCGCCTCCAATCACACACAGGTCATACTTTTCCATCAAGGGAATTCTCTCTTGTATAGTTATTATATTTTTTGGCTGCGTTCCTTAATTTCATGATTCAGGATATGATCGTTTTCAGAATAATCTACTGGAAGCTCCACTAAATGAACTCCTGGCGTATTATTGCATTTTTCAATCAACGGCACGAAATCCTCTGTTTTTTCTACTCGATACCCCCTTGCACCATGGCATTCAGCAAACTTGACAAAATCAGGATTTTCGAATTCAAGACCAAAATCTTCAAAACCCATGTTTGCCTGTTTCCATCGTATCATGCCATATGAATCGTCCCTTAGAATAAGGCATATTAAATTCATTTTGAGACGTACTGCTGTCTCAAGTTCCTGTGCATTCATCATGAATCCACCATCTCCGCAAATTGCCATTACTTTCCGCTCAGGGTAAACCATATGTGCTCCCATTGCGGAAGGTAGCCCTGCACCCATCGTAGCAAGAGCATTGTCCAGTAAAACAGTGTTTGGCTCATAAGCCTTGTAGTTTCGTGCAAACCAGATTTTATAAACCCCGTTATCCAATGCAATAATTCCGTTTGCTGGCATAGCTTTTCGTACATCTGCAACCAGTCTCTGGGGCAGCATAGGAAAACGAGGGTCATCCGCGCCTTCAAGCAAGTGGGATTCAACTGCTTTTTTGACTTTCATTGAGTATGAAAAATCCCATGTGTTTTGAGGCATAATCCCTTCCTTAATCTGCCAGATACTGTTTGCGATATCACCAATAACCTCCAGCTGCGGGAAATAAACCGGATCAACTTCCGCTGAAGAGAAATTAACATGAATCACCTGAAAAGAGTCCTGTTCCATAAAAAAAGGAGGTTTTTCAATGTCATCGTGTCCCACGTTAATAATCAGGTCTGACTTATCTATTGCTCTATGCAAAAAATCGTTTGAAGAAAGAGCGGCATTACCCAAATACAGAGGATCACGTTCATCAAGCACGCCCTTCCCCATTTGTGTACTGATGAATGGGATTTTAGTTTTGTCAACAAATGCTCTTAACATTCGCGCAGGCATTTTCCTGTTTGATCCTGCACCTGTTAGCAGCAGGGGGTTTTTTGCCTTTTCAATCATTTCAACTGCCTGCTTGACAGCCTTTTCTTCAGCAACGGGTCTGCGAGCACGGCTTCGCGGTAAAGGTTTGGCAGATGTTTCCTCACTTGCAACATCTTCAGGCAACTCCAAATGTGCTGCACCCGGACGCTCTTCCTGAGAGATTCTGAATGCTTCCCTGACCAGAGGGGGGATATTGTTCCCGCTGACTATAGTCTGAGTAAATTTAGTCAAAGGGCGCATCATCTCAACAATATCCACAATCTGGAATTTACCCTGTTTACTGTATGTCACTGGTTTTTGACCAGTAATCATCACCATTGGCATTGCTGCCAGCTGTGCGTACGCAGCGGCAGTGACCAGATTTGTTGCTCCTGGTCCCAGTGTTGACAAGCACACACCTGTCTTCCCGGTCAGACGTCCATATGTGGATGCCATGAACCCGGCTGCCTGTTCATGTCGTGTCAAGATTAGCTTGATTGATGAGTCCCTGAGTGAGTTGAGAAGATCAAGGTTTTCTTCTCCTGGAATACCAAAGATATGTTCAACGCCTTCTTCTTCCAGGGCTTTTACAAATAAATCAGATGCTTTCATAGACTGTTAACAAAATTGGTTGATTAATGATTGAGAAATGAAGTTAAAAACACTCAAACATAAATTTTGGAAGGTAGTTTTTTTAAACTTTAATGATTAAATATTCCCCTGCAGATGAAATCATGGGAACGTAGGTTTGTGATTCCAGGACAGGGAGATCACTTACTAAATACTATCAGTTGCTAACTGATCCAAAAGAATATTACTTAAAAGCTTTTATTTCTGAAATTGTTATGAATAATCGAGTCTATAACACTATTTCAACAGTTAATAATTAACTGGTTTCAGTAAAACTATCTGCACGTGCCGCGTCACATGCACGAGCATAGCTCTCTGGTTTGGGATCTTTAAGCAGGGAGCCTTCTTCTATAAATTCATATATTTCAGATAAATTCCGAATTTCATAAGCCTCAATCCGGCGCATCAAATGCCAGGGCTTGAGGTCTTCCGTTTTTTCCAGGCCCATTGCTCCCATTATTTCACAAGCACTTTTTACGGTGTTATGGTGGAAATTATAGACTCGCTTGCTTTTTTCCTCTGGAACAAGAGCCCACGTCAATTTTGGATTTTGTGTTGTTACGCCTACAGGACAAACGTTCGAGTTGCATTTTCGAGCTTGAATACATCCAAGTGCCATCATCATACCACGTGCTGAATAACAGATATCGGCTCCTAAAGCAAGTCTCTTGACCAGTCCAAATCCTGATGTCATTTTCCCGCTGCTGATCACTTTTATCTTCTTTCTCAGGTCAAATCCTACCAGAACATTGTGTACAAAAATCAACCCCTCAACCAGAGGTGTCCCGATATGATTTGAAAATTCCATAGGGGCTGCTCCTGTACCCCCTTCACCGCCGTCCACAGTTACAAAATCAGGGGTAATTCCAGTTTCATTCATTGCTTTGCAAATAGAAATAAATTCCCTGCGCTTGCCCACACACAATTTAAATCCAATAGGCTTACCTCCACACAAGTCCCTTAACTTTTTGATAAATTCCATCAGTTCCAATGGATTGGAGAAAGCTGTGTGTCCTGGAGGAGAATTAACATCTTTACCCATTGGTACATCACGAATTTCAGCTATTTCTTTAGTAAGCTTTGCAGCAGGAAGTATCCCTCCATGACCAGGTTTTGCACCCTGTGAGAGTTTTATTTCTATCATTTTTACCTGCTCATTGTTCGCTCTTTCTGCAAATGTATCAGGATTAAAATTTCCCTCTTTATCTCTGCAGCCAAAATAACCTGTACCAACCTGCCAGATAAGATCACCACCCTGTAGATGATGGGGGCTAAGACCACCCTCTCCGGTATTGTGAGCAAAGCCTCCCATCTTAGCTCCTTGATTTAAAGCTATTACTGCGTTTTTGCTCAGTGCCCCATAACTCATGGCTGAAATATTAAGCAGGCTGGCAGAATAAGGTTGTTTGCAGTCTGGTCCCCCTATATTTATACTTACATCAGAATAATCTATTTGTTTCGGACTTAATGTGTGATTAACCCATTCATAGCCTGTTTCATAAACATTTTCTACTGTTCCGAAAGGAGTGGTGTCTCTGACATTTTTCGCACGCTGATAAACAACGCTTCTCTCTCCACGGTTGAATGGCCGCCCGCTTGTATCGGATTCAACAAAGTACTGATACATTTCCGGCCTGATTTCTTCAAGTAAATATCTCATGTGTCCCAGCACAGGGAAGTTTCGAAGAACTGAATGTGATTTTTGTGTAATATCGAACAGTCCCAGTATGATCAGGGGGCCAAAGAAAATCATTGACCACAGAACTTGTGGAAGATAAAAGTATGAAACCACATTAATGGTGAGTACCACAACAGAGGTTTGCAGAAATAATGTGCGCATGAATAATATCCAGAGAGTTTAGGCAGTTACAGACTAAATTCAGCTATAGTCTGGGTGAAAGTTTAACTGTATCTTTTACAGAAAGCGGGGAAAAAGTGCAAGTGTTACGGTTGCATTTTGATTGTGGGCTAGCCGCCCACGCGGGACATGACAAGAGAAGAGCCTGTGAAGGCTGCATCCTGTTTGAAGGAAATAGATTTTTTAACTAGTTTTTGTAGAGTTTCTTCCGGATCAGTATGATTTAGTAAATGACGTATTGAGACAGGTGAAGGGTTACTTAAACAGCCTATTAGCTGGCCGTCAGAAGTAAGACGCAGACGGGAACAGGTGGAACAAAACGGTGCACTATTATTTGGAATAATACCAAAGAATCCTCCTGGAACCCAGTAACGAAGTGAAGTAGAATCAGAATCTGCAGAAACAGGTTGAACAGAGTATTTTTTTGAGATTCTCCTTAGAATTTCATGCATATCTATCAGTTTAAAATCATTTTTTTTATACAGCGGCCCCATTCCCATTAATTCCAGATAGCGTACTTCAACACCCCGGTCCACTCCGTATTCAAGCATATTCACTATCTCATCTTCATTTTCTCCCTTTATAACTACCATGTTAATTTTTACCAACAGACCATATTTTAAACATGCTTCAATGCCTTCCAAAGTTTTATGAAGTTTCCCAACTCTTCCCAGTAGCTTAAATTTTTCAGGGTCAAGGGAGTCAAGACTTATGTTTACGTTTTTAAGACCTGCCTCAGCAAGAGCTTTGGCTTTCCTGGCAAGCAATTGTCCATTAGAAGTTAGGCCTATACTTTTTATACCCATTTCACTAATGCCTGAAATTACTTTAACTATTTCCGGATGCAGCAGGGGCTCTCCTCCGGTCAGGCGTACTTTTTCAATTCCTGCATTTTCTTTTAGCAATCGGACCAGATACTGCATCTGATCAGCATTTAATTCATCCGGGGAACGCTTATGATCGCTCAGGCTTGTGACACAATATGTGCAAGCCATATTGCAAACTTCACTTAAAGAAATACGGAGTTTATTAATGTTTCGACCGTGCTGGTCTATCATGAAAGGTCTCCTTTCCAAAGTCGGGAGGCAGACCGGTTTCCCTGTCTACCCTATCGCTCGCCAAACCATGGTTTATACTTTAGGTATCAGCGAATCGGAGATTGATTGAGATTTAAGTTTTTACGATTGGGAATCGTATTTCATATTTAAAATTAAGTCAAGAACTTTTACAAAAAACTTTTTGATTCAAGAATTTGCTTTTATCAGCGACTGTCTCTAAGGTAAATTTGTCAGTTGAAAAACCTGTTTTTCTGCATTGAACGTTTTTTATGGAACTATTATTCATCATGGAACACAGTCATTAAATTCAAAATCACAATGGCAAAAAAAAAGTGGGGTCAGCATTTTCTTAAAAGCAAAAGTATTGCAGAATCAATTGTTCAGGCTGCTGATGTTCAACATGGAGATCATATTTTGGAAATAGGCCCTGGTTATGGAATGCTTACCCAGTCATTGTTAAATATTAATGCTTCAGTCACAGCTGTTGAAATTGATCCGGATCTATGTGATGAATTGCAAAAAAAGTTCGAGAAAGAAAAAAACTTCACATTGCTTGAGCATGATGTGATGAAACTTGAAATTAATGTATTTGATAAATTAATAAAGTTTCCTGCAAAATTAGTAGCAAATCTGCCCTACAATATTGCAACTGCACTGCTGCTGAAGTTGCTGCCGGTACGCAATGCATGGAAATCTTTTACTGTCATGATTCAGCTGGAGGTTGCAGAAAGACTTTGTGCTATACCGGAATCAGGCAAAACATACGGACCATTGTCCCTAGCCGGAGCTCTTGGGTTTGATAAACAAATTGTTAAAATCATAACTCCGGACTGTTTTTTTCCTTCACCAAAAGTAGATTCGTGTGTAATCCATCTTGTACCAAGAAATTCAGGACTTACTATAGAAGAAGAAAAACTTTTTCTTAAATGGAGTCATTTGTTGTTTCAACATCGTAGAAAAACATTACTAAATGGAATTCGCAGACATTACCCGGAATGGTTTCAAAACTGTAAAGAGGATCTTCGCGAGAAATATGATATGCGAAGACCTGAAACCCTGGATTTCAATGAATGGATGAATCTTTTTTGTATTTTTATGAAAAGTAAACAAAATGTCTTGGGAAATTAAAATGTTAAATGAGTTCGAAAAGAGGACTTTTTTCATAAATTGTAAATTCCAGTTCTTTACCAAAATCTTCCTTTTATCTGTTCTGTTAAACGGACATAATGCTTTTTTTTGCAGTGGGTCTGAACCAATACAATCACTGGATTTCTCAGGCAATGTTCCAATATTTCTTTCAAAGAAACAAATCAGGGAGGACTTAAATCAGGCCAGTCGTCTCTTTCGTGATAACTATTTACGTTATCCAATTTTTGAACATAGTGGAATCAATTGGAAAGCTGTTTTCCAAAAGCTGGAGAGTTTCTTGTTGAAAGACATAAATCCTGTTCTAACACATCATTTTCAAAAGCAGCTTATAAAAGCTTTGGAATTTACAGAAGATTCGAATATCCAGGCCGATCTGTTCTTAAAAAAAAGACATTATGTTCAGCGAGTTGAACCAAAAGCAGCATTTTATACAGGTATAAAACTGGCACAACAGCAGAAACGGTTTCGTGTTTTGCCAGGATTGTATCAAACTAAGAATATTATCAACCAATGGTTTATTAATTGCGTAGAATCTCAAGAAGTATTCTTCCCTGTCTTGCCCCAAAGGCAAGCAGAATTATTATTTATGTTAGGGCAGCAAGCCAACCACCAGCTTAAGGATCTTAACTGTACATTTGAAAGTGAAGCAGGTGTGAAACAGGAAACTTTGCTCCCACTGTTTATTTCTGAGTCAGAACTAAATTTTGAAGGGAATCCAATTTATGAATTTGTTGACGGGCGTATCCCTTATATTCGCTGGTACAGGGACGGAAAAGCTGAAGAAACTGATGTAAAGAAATTTTACAAACTGGCGAGAAAATTGAGAAAATCGCAAACTCTTATCATAGATGTAAGAGGCAACAAGCATGGAAGTTTTACATTCATAGAGAACTGGCTTAGAGAATATACCAGCAGTCACTGGAAAAACGTGATCATCAGGGAACGTCAGACAATCCAAATCTTAAATGGTCTTTTGAATCGTGTTCAATGGAATCTGCATCATGGCACGTCACGTCATTTGATCGGTAAGGATCAGCTTGAACAAAAACGTGAGCAGCTTCGTGGTCTGATTGAACATTTCATTGAAAAGGAGCTTGACCAAAAATGGGTAGAGACCAAGTTCATTTTCAACGGTAAAAAAGATGCGCCAGAATGGGGAACTCGTCTGATCATTATCGCAAATCATTATTGTGGTAACGGCTGCCAATTTTTAGCCGCATTGACGAAACAGATACCGGATGGAATCCTGATTGGTACAAATACAGGATCGTTTCCAAAAAATTCTTTCGGACCTATTTTTCAGCTTAGGCAATCTCGGATAATGCTCACTTTTGGAAACAATTTACATTTAAATCATCTTGGGGAGCCCGTTTCAACATCTGGATATCTTCCGAATTACTGGCTGTTCCCGCCAATGGGAATCACCGAAATCATGCGATATGCAAATAAATCAAACTAAGCTTTTTGAACTCTATTTTGATTTAGTATACTTGATTAAAACGTTTTTCTCTGTCAACATCATGCTTTGTCATGAATATAAAAAAATTTTCTTTTGATCTGCTTAAACTATAGAATAACGCTGATGACACTTTTCTTGAAAAACACTTTAAGAATACCTCTTTTTCTAATATTTTTATCGCTCAATACGATTTTTCACGGATCATTGGTTAGTTTGTGCGGAATCATCAAATTTATAATTCCATTACCTAAATTCCGCATTATTATAGCAAGAATTGCATACTGGATTTCCGGAGGATTTGTTCTGACAGACAATGTTCTGATGAAAGTTTTTTATGATCCTGAATGGGACATACAGGGACTTGAAAACTTGAATATGAACGGGACATATTTAGTTATGAGCAATCATCTTTCATTACTGGACATTCCTACATTGCAGCGTGTTTTCTTCAAACAAATTCCATTTTTACGTTTCTTTATCAAACAGCAGTTGATTTTTGTTCCTTTTCTTGGACAGGGGCTTTGGGCTTTGAACTTTCCATCTATGAAAAGGTATTCCAAAGAAACTTTAAATAAACATCCTGAATTGCGTGGTAAAGATCTGGAAACTACAAAGCGTTCATGTAAAAAATTACGTGGACAACCTGTATCTATGCTTATTTATGCTGAGGGAACTCGTTTTACTCCTGAAAAACACAGCAGAAAAAATTCACCTTACAAAAATTTATTAAAGCCGCGTGCAGGAGGAATACATAACGTATTGAGCAGCCTAGGTGATGAACTTACGTCCATACTTAATGTCACACTGGTTTATCCAGGGCATGCATCTCCAAGTTTATTTGATTTTTTACTTGGGAAAATCCCCAGGATTGTAATTAGAATTGAGGCCCTTAAACTTGGTGAGAATGAAGTACCATCATTGGAGACAATTAAAGCCAAAGCAGGATCATTAGCAGTCAAGAACTTCCTTAATCATACTTGGGAAGTTAAAGATAAATTTATCAGTAAAATCCATTCTGAATCATCAATTACGGCAACAATAACTCAGCCTACCAGCGAGCCGTCTTCAACTGATTCTTCTGGTATCAGCAGTACAACTTCTTTATTTTCAGAATAAGCACCAAGCACCAGCACTTCTGATTTAACTCCTGCTATGCGTTTTAGCGGGAAATTCACCACTGCGGTTATTTGCAGACCAATCAAATTTTCCGGACTGTAATTTTTTGTAATCTGAGCAGAACTGGTTTTAATTCCCAGAGGACCAAAATCTATTGTTAACGTATATGCTGGCTTAATTGCTTTGGAATTGAGAATTGCCTCCAGAATCGTTCCTGTGCGGATTTCAACCTGTGTAAATTCCTCAAAAGTAATTTCTGCCATAGAATATTTTCAGGAGTATATAAATTGAATAGTTATGAATCATTTGTTTTAAAAAACAGACTTAATTTCTCTTAACAATGCCTGCACTGGATGAAGAGGGCGAAATCCATCAAAACGCTTTACCTGACTGCGGCAGGAAAAACCGGTAGTCAATATATTTTGCCTGCAAAATGGATCTTCAGGGATTTTTTTTCTCCAGCTTAAATTGTATATTCCGAGTGACTCTTCATAATGCTCTGTTTCATGTCCGTATGTTCCTGCCATTCCACAGCACCCTGCATTTATAAGCCTTAAATCTAAACCAAATAGATCGAACACATCCTTCCATAGTTCAAGTGAACCTTCAGCTGTAGTTTTTTCAGTACAATGCCCAAACAAATGATATTCTTTATTATTTTGCTTTACTTTAACTGAATGTCTTCTGCAGTTTTCACTATTCATCATTAAAAATTCCTGCGGCAGCTGCACTTTGAATGGTAAATCCTTTTGTCCAAGAATTCTAAGATATTCATCACGATAGGTTAGCACGATACTGGGATCAAGCCCGACAATAGGAATTCCTGCTCCTCCAACATGTGTCAGCCATTTTGTATTTCTCTCTGCAACATATCTGAATTTTGTTAAGAACCCTTTTACATGCAGTGGCTTACCGTTAGGATGGAACGGAGCAACATAAACTGAAAAATCCAATTTCTTTAGCAACTGATAAAACTCAACTACAACCTGAGATTCATAAAATGAAGTGAATGCATCTTGAAGAAGAATCACACTGCGTTTAGATTCTTCAGCTGAAAGTGTATACAGATCATCCAAATTAAATACTGTTTGATCATAATTCAAAAGACGCTTCCTTACAGATTCGGGACTGTATTCCGGGAAATCCCTTAAACCGATCTGATTTTTGAGTAATTCCCTGCACAAAGGTAAACTTAAAAATGCATTTATCAGCCATGGCATTTGTGAAAATAAACGGCCAAGGCTTTCAGTTGATCCCACAAGATAATCTTTTACCGGACGAAAATAACGGGAATGATATAGTTCCAGAAATTTTGAACGAAATTCAGGTACGTCAACATTCACCGGACATTGTGTTACACATGCTTTACAGACTAAACATCCAGCCATGGACTGATAAACCTCGTGAGAAAAATCATATTCTCCCAGAATTTTGCGCAATGTATTAAAAAATTTACTGAGAAAATTTTGCATTACACCTTTTCGCTTGATTTCAGGAAGAGTTTTTTGCTGCTTCAAAGAAAGCAGTCTTAGCCACTCACGTATCAATGATGCTCTTCCTTTAGGAGAATGAATAGTTTCACGAGTAATTCTTGAAGACGGACACATGACGTTGTCCGGAGAGTAATCGAAACATGCCGCATTCCCATTGCAGTGTATGGCAGACTGATATTCTTTAAGATAATCCTGATGTATCTGACGTTCTTTCTGTCCACGTAAAGGTCCTTCCAGAGGGACTACAGGATCCTTATGTGAGTAAGGTGTGACTATTTTACCTGGATTTAGTCGATTATTTGGATCGAAAGCTTCTTTAATGTGTTGCAAATCCTGATGCAATTCCTCACCAAAAAAATCAACTGTGTATTCACTGCGGAAACCACGACCGTGTTCGCTCCACATGACACCATCATATTTTTTCACCAGTCCAACGACTTGATCGGAAAGTTCTCTGACCCATACTTCCTCTTCAGGCTTTTTTAAGTCCAGGGCCGGACGCACATGCAAACATCCAACGTCCACATGTCCAAACATTGCATACTCCAGATCATAGGAATCCAGAAGTTTTCTGAACTCACTGATATATCTCGCCAGATTTTTTACGGGAACTGCTGTATCTTCCACAAAAGGGATTGGTTTCCTTTCACCTTCTGTCTTTCCTAAAAGTCCTACCCCTTTTTTGCGCAAATTCCAAAGGTCATTGATTTCCTTTGGATCAGTTGTTTTGTAATAACCTGTTGCTTTACCTGACTTATTTTTGTTTCGTTCAACAATTTTACATAATGAAGCAATTCTCTGCTCTAGTTTGTTCTTGTTATTACCACTGAATTCAATGAGGTTGATCGTACGGGTAGGACGAGTTTTTGTTCCGGAATTGTCAGCTTCATCAGCAATGAATGACTTTATTTTATTATATATTTCGTCAGTTCTAGCCAGACTGAGAATTTTTTCGTCAATTGTCTCAATTGCCGTGGGATCAGACGCAACCAATATTTCTGCATCACTAAGAGCGTCATCAAAACTCTCGTATTTCACTACAAGGAGGTGCTTGTATTTCGGAAGCGGAGTCAAACGCAATTTTGCCTCGCTTACAACTGCCAATGTTCCTTCTGAGCCGCAAAGCAGATAGTTGAGATTGAATCGATTTTCAGTGTTGCCATATACTTTGGCAAGGTTATATCCGGTCATGAAGCGGTTCATTTTCGGAAATATACTGTCAATGAGGTCTGCCTTTTTGGAAATAATCTCATCCACAACCTTAAATACTTTTCCTGTAAGACCAGGTTTGTTCTTGTATTCACTTAACGCCGAATCATCAAGCGGAATAGATTTTAAAACTTCACCGTTTGAGAGTACACAAGACAGTTCAATTACATGATTGCTGGTGCGTCCGTATATTCTCGAACCTTTTCCACATGCGTCAGTATTAACCATACCTCCTAGTGTAGCCCTGTTACTGGGAGATAAATCAGGTGCAAAAAAAACATTATGTGGCTCTAGATATTTGTTCAGCTGATCAAGTACTACTCCAGGTTCAACTCTTACCCAACCCTGCTTGAGATTAATTTCAAGAATTCGATTCATAAAACGTGAACAATCAAGCATAATTCCGTCTGAAAGTGATTGTCCGTTTGTGCCTGTACCTCCACCACGAGCTGTGATTTTGATGTTTTTTCGAAACTGTTTTTTGTCAGCAATAGACATCACTGTCTGTATGTCACTTATATTTTTTGGGGAAACAACTGCCTGCGGTAAAACCTGATATATGCTGTTGTCGGTTGAAGTTACAACGCGTGTAGCATAGTCATGATTAATTTTTCCGGAGAATTTGCTTTGACGCAGTTCTGCAAGAAAACCTTGCACAACTTGAGGAATCCTTTCAGATAAACTGAGGCGGGGAATCATATGTAATTTTTAACTAAATTGATAAAGCGATTATATTTTTTTGTTCCTCCTGTATGAAAGTTTAAAAAAAAAATTAATCAAAACAGCAGAAAATAGGAGAATGTCACTCATTATATTCCGGAGGTCTTTTTTGCATCAAAGCCATTATTGATTCTTCGAGATCAGATGACAAAAGCATTGCTGAGTTCCATGTTGCCACATGATTTAATCCAGAGGCTACAGAATGATCTCGTGAATACAGAAGCATTTCCTTTACACCGCGTATTGCTAAGGGTGATTTACTTGCTATTTGCTCTGCAATTTTTCGGACTTCTGTCATCATGTTTTTCTGATCCTCATAACAGTTGTTGACCAAGCCCAGCGATTGAGCTTCTTTTCCGGAAAACTTCCTGCCTGTATAGGCTAACTCCCTGATAATCCCCTGAGGAATCAGGTGAGGCAAGCGTTGTAATGTACCAACATCTGCTGTGATGCCAAGATCAATTTCTTTAATTTGAAATACAGCTTTTTTAGTCGAATAGCGGATATCACATGCACTAATCAAATCAACTCCTGCTCCAATACACCCTCCATGAATTGCAGCAATAACAGGTTTTCTACAGCTTTCTATTTGTGAGAATGCTGCTTGAAGCTTTAAGATTTTACTTCTTAAAAATTCACGCTTTCGTCCATCACAGTCATAATTGTTGATTTCCTGTGACAGGTGCTGCAAATATGTAAAATCGATTCCGGAAGTAAAATTGCTGCCAACCCCGCTGATGATGCAAACACGTACACTTTTGCTTTCATCGAGTTCACTGAAACAATTTCCAATGGCAAACCATAATTCTTCGTCTATTGCGTTAGCATGGTCCGGACGGTTAATTTCAATTTCGGCGATATTAGAATCAGTTTTGATCAGCAAAGAATCAGGCATTTTAAATAACAGAAAATTGGGTAAGGGGTAGAAGGGGGCGAGTGTCAATTTCAAGTTTTAAAAGACATTCTTTTGCCAGTTTCAGTTCCTTTTCTGCTTCAGATTTAACCATGTCAGTCACATCATGTTCCTTAATCAGATTGAGCATTTCAATAACAGTTTCAGGATCATCAAATTCATTTTGCAGCTTTTTTGAAATTTCAAGTCGTTCATTATCAGGCATGCATTCATGAAGCAAAAAACAAATTGGCGACCACATTTCATGTTTTATTATTTTTTGCTTTATAAGATTTTTGTTGCCAAGTTCGTTCAAATCAGTTTTAAGTTGTACTGCCATGCCAACATGTTCACCAAATGAAAATAAAATTGAAGCAGTTAATTTATCAGCACTTCCCCAGCAGGCAGCACTTTGCGCACCAGCGCCAAACAAGCCTGCAAATTTACCGCGTATAACTCTTCTCCAGTGTTTTAGGGTTGCAGAATGAGGACGTTCAGAAATTTCAAGAACCTGACCATGTGAAATATTTTGTGTGGCCAAGGATATACATTCCAAAACATCCAAGTTTCCTACCCGTGTTAAAATTTGAAATGATATGGAAAGCAGGTAATCACCCAGTAAAACGCTTACTTCGTTGCCCCACATGTTTTTATTATGTTGATGAAGGCGCCTTGCTTTCTCAGGGGTTTTAATATGCTGGTGCAAAGTTGAAGCGGTATTTAATAATTCCAGAGTACTGCCTATGTCAAAAACAGCTTGATCAGGCTTATCAAACAGACTTGCTGTTTTTAGTAAAACCAAAGCGCGAGTTGGGTTATTGTCAGATCCCATTATATGGTTTGCAATTTCAGAAGAAAAAGGGAGTGAAGCTCCAATATTATTTCTGACAGCATTTTGAACCTGCTTTAAATAATATTCGTTTCCCTTAAGAATTGTTTCACATGAGATCTTTTTGATCCTTGCCGTGGTGTCAATCTGCTGCTGAATAGACTGCATTCTTTAATTTATTATAGATCGATTTATGGATGGGTTTGAGGGTTCATACGCAAAAGCTCTGTAAAAAGAGACACAAGAGCTAAAGTAAATCCGGCGATGGGCCAGATCGCAATCCACTTTGAACGTAATGCTTTCATCTGTCTGAGGAGCAACAAAACAGCAAAAACAAACCAGGCACTGATTGATGAAATAAAACGAATATCAGCTAAAAGAGTTCGATCACCTTTGTTAATTATAATTCCAAGCATTATGCCAATGCTCAAAGCAAGAAACCCCCAGAGCGAACCCTGCCAGCTTATTCGATCCAGAGTACCAAGCGCAGGAAAACGAACCATCATTGATGTCAAAAGTTTTGTTTTGAGATGATGTTCCTGATAGAGAAAAATTATGCTTGCCACACAGGCGACCCCAAGCATCACATATCCAGCGAGGAGAATTATAATATGTGTTCCAAGCAAAACCTGGAAAAACCATGTTTGATCAATGACCATCAAATCGGGCATTACTTGCCACTGGGAAATAATTAGTGAAAGTCCCAGCAGTAGTATTGCAAATAGACGGATAATATAAGGATTGACTAAACTCAGTACACGTTCATGCAAAGCCTGAACTACAACCATACTGGCCCATGCCAGAATATTAAGGATATCACTCACAAAAGTTGCTGGCCAGATTGCCTTGGACCATAACAATCCAATTAATGTCACTGTATGGATGCACCATGCAGCACGCATTCCTGCAACTAGGGTCCATTTCAGAAGCCTGGCCTTAGAGGCCTCCTCAAAAGTTGAAACATATATACCGGCTATTCCAGTAATAATGTAGAGCAACAAAGCTGTCCATGTTCCAGCAATCAGCATTTATTATAGTTATAGAAATAGTGTTTTATACTTAATTGACAAAATATTGGCTGAATATTGATCCTATCATTAAAACCTTAACTTTCTCATTCTTCAAACACTAATTTGAAAAAAGATATTCATAAAATTACTTTTGTATTTTTAGCAAGTTATAGGGTAATGGCGACAAGAGTGTATCTTTGTTAATACTATTCGTCAATTTGTATTTTTTAACTTCAGGGGCAGGTAAGTTTTCCGGAAAATTGCTTTCCGAATAGCACTGCTAATTTTTTGGCTAAAGGCAGTGTAATTAACAGGTCCAGTTTTGAATCATTATCTGCATCAATAATGACTATTTCTGCTGGTGTTGCACCATCCTCTTCTGTAGTTGCGGCAAAAGATACTGATGATGCATAGCCTGTGGCTGACGATGTGTCGCTGAGAGTCAATGAGAAGTCTCCAGTTAATAGTGAAACTCCTGGAGTACTGACAAGGAATCGATGGCCAACAACAAAGTCCATTTTATTGTCATGGTTAAAATCTGCTGAAGCCATTGTTCCAGGGCCTCTGCCTGAGTTTATAGCGACATGCGAAGCAAAATTCCCATTTCCTTTTCCATAAATTAATGAGAGAGTATTATCCCCCGAATTACTGACAGCAAGATCAGGATTGCCGTCACAATTCCAGTCCCCGGTAATCATGTCTATTGGAGAACTGCCTACAGCATAGCTGGTTGTCTTTTTGCTGAAAGAACCTGTTCCGCTGTTAAGCCAGATTTGTACCTGAGTACTGTCTCTTAATAATACTGCTAAATCAGCATCAGAATCTGCATCCCAATCTCCACTTGCTGCACGGATTGGACGTTCATTAACTGATAATGTCTGGGAAACAGAAAAAACTCCGTTACTGTTTTGAAGTATGGAAACACTGCTGTTGTCACGGTTTACAACAGCCAGATCAGTTTGGTTGTCATTGTTCCAGTCTCCTGAAATTATGTTCAACGGGACGTCACCGACCTCGATGCTGCCGTTATCATAAAAATTCGCACTACCATCATTGAGCAAAAATTTAATTTTATCCTCATCAGAATGTGTCACCACTAAATCAGTAATGTTGTCTCCTGTATAATCAACTGAAACGATATCTTGTCTCCATTCCTCTGTTGTTGGAGTAATTGTACTCGAAACAAATGGGAAACGGCTGCTGGAAGAAGAGGTATTCTGGAAGAGGGTCAATGTTCCATCTGCTGATGTTGATATCCCGTTCTGCTTTCTAGAGCTTGCCACCACGAGATCTGTTTCATTGTCCCCATTGAAGTCGCCAGAAGCGATGCTTAGAGGATTTTCACCTGCGTCAAATTCTAAAGGGGGTTCAAAAACAGTTCCGGACACATTAGATGGGCCGGTACTGCTTTGCATAGGTGAGTCAGATGAACTGCAACCGCTGAAGATTATTCCAAGTCCTAAAATAAAAATTAATGAAACAGTCCAAAAACATTTGACAAGAAATGAGTTACTGCTCATTTATCAAGCCTTTAAAAAAGAGACCATACTTGTCATCATGATAATTTTGAATTAAGCCGAAATACTTGTTCCATGGTGGTAACGGAGGCCTTTCCCTACTTTGGAAATAAAGTTCCGTGCTGCTTTCTTTCCAGCGCTGTTCAAGAAAAACTTTTAATGGCGAATTTTCGGTTAGTCCTTCAAAAACAATCACAGGAGATCGTGCACCTTGAGCGTATTGTTCAAAATGAAAAATTATTTTATCACCATTTCCTGCAATAAGCTGTTCTTCCAGCAATGCTGTCTCTTGAAAATCAATCTTGATCCAGTCAGCAAGATCAAGCAGTTGATGATGGACATGAGAATCCATCTTATTTGTGTCATCCAGAGCAAGACGTATTCCTAAATCCTCTGCAAGCGCCCGAATAGTTTTCAGATAATCTTCAGTAATTTCTTCGTTTATTTCAAAATAAAACATTTGCTGATATTCCGGGAACAATTCCAGCAGAATTTTCAAAGTATGTGGATAATTGAGATAGTTTGCATCCACGTTTTGAGTGAAAGTCATTGAGGGCATGAGAATACTATCACGTTTCATATGTTGACGCAGGAGACGTACCATTAAAAAGGTTGCAATCAATGAAGCAAAACGAAGGAGTACGGAGGGGATATTCAATTCCTGTGAACGAGAAACTATCTCACCAAAACTGTTACAATCTCTGTCTATAGCAAGCAGCTCAAAACCGCATGTTTTTGACTGCAATGGCCTCGGAGCGAGTGCGTCGATAGATTCTGCTTTTACAGTAATCCATTTAAGGTAGTTCTGTGCACGTTCTGAAAGATCATCCCATTCATGTTCAGTTACCATTCCAAGAACTTTGCTGATAATATCAGGGAAACATGGAGTGGGCAGGCAGTCCGGGGCGGCAACTACAGTATGCCCGGTTAATATTGACTCATCTGTCAGTTGGGATATGTACTGCTGCAGTTCTTCTAGGTTTTGCATCAGTGTTTATTCAGGAGAGAACTATAGAATGAATTTTCTATCAAGATTAGTTATTTGGATTCAGCCAGAAAGATACAGAAATTTGAAGTTTTTTGAAAGCTGAATATGTAAACCTGATTGCTCAGTATTCTAAATTCATTAAAACAGTAAGCTATAGTCCACAGACTAGGATGAAGGTTGATTTGCTCTCAAAGCAAGATTTGCAAATTTTGTATACTGACCAATAAAAGCAAGTCTTTTGGTGCCTATTGCACCGTTTCTGTGTTTTGCAATACTAATTTCAGCAATTCCCTTGTCTTCAGAATCCTCGTTGTAAACTTCATCGCGATAAATAAAGAATATTAAGTCTGCATCCTGTTCGAGAGCACCTGATTCTCTTAAATCAGACATCATGGGACGTTTTTCTGTGCGTCTTTCCAGGCTGCGGTTCAGCTGTGAAATAACAACCATAGGCAGGGAGAATTCTTTTGCCATGGCTTTCATGGATCTGGAAATTTCTGCTATTTCCTGTTCACGTGAAGGATTTCTCAAATTACTTTGCATAAGCTGTACATAATCCACTACTACAAGACCAAGTGAAGGATATTCATTTTTTGCCTGTCGGATTACCTGTCTTAAATAATTTGGATTGATCGCAGAGCGATCATCAATCAGTAATGGTGCTTCCATCATACGAGTAGTGCCTTCCATAAGTTTATCCCAGTCCTGCTGGTTAAGATCGCCTATCAGCAATTTGCTGCTATTTACTTTTGCTTCACTGCAGATAAGGCGCATGGCAATGTGTTCTTTGGGCATTTCCAGACTGAAAAATAGAGATGGGACATGAGCATGTCCTGCAGCATATAATGCCATATTAATTGCCAGGGCAGTTTTACCCATGGAAGGACGAGCTGCAATGATAATTAAATCTCCGTTTTGAAATCCACGTGTCATGTCATCCAGTTCGCTAAAACCTGTGGGTACTCCAGTAACATTTTCAGGAGATTCAGCTATCTTTTCCAGCTGTTCAAAATTTGTCGCAAGAATTTCTTTAATATGTGAGTATCTTCTCAGACGGGTTCGTGCATCGATAGAGCGTAAACGATCCGTAGCCTCGTCTATGAATTCGGATATGTTGTCGGTGCTTCCTTCTTGTCCGCGCTTTGCAACTTCATGAGCCGTGAGAATTATGTCACGCAGTTGTCCCTTTTCTCTAACAATATGAGCGTAAAACTCTGCATTTTCTGCAACAGGTGTTTTCTGGGACAGCTCGTTTAAATATTCCACACCCCCTGTCTGCTCTAGTTGCTGCCTGGATTCGAGCTGACGTAATAATGTCAGCTCATCAATCGGAACAGGAGGTTCCTCTGAAGCCATTTCCTGCATGGCCGAAAAGATATACTGATTAGCAGGGGAAAAAAAATCTTCAGTGTTAATGATATCAAGAATCTGTGGCAGGATTGTGTTCTGGATTATTATTGCGCCCAATACAGCTTGTTCAGCCATCTTGTCATGAGGCAGAATATCTCCAAGATCAGTGTTTTGTGACCGTGATCTTTTTGAATGATCGGCTACAGGAATTTTTTCCGATTTAATGTTGGATGAAAGCATTGGTACTCCGGGTTTGGAGAAAGGACGCAAGAGTCAGGAAAAAGGAAGTAGTAAATATGACACTTAAGTGAAAGGCTCTGTTGTCACTTATATTTCCAGACCCTTAAAAGCAGGGGACTTTATCCCTCACCATTTTTTTGACTGATTACAGTTTCGTTTTTATCAATATCCTTTTCAGCATCATTTTGGTCTGCCTGTAAACTTTCAGTTTCCTGTTCAGCAGGCATTTCTTCAATTTCTCCTTTTACCTGAACTTGCATGGATACTGTTACTTCTGAATGTATACGTACAGAAAAATCGTGCGTACCTGTGTCACGAATTGGAGAATTCAATTGAATAGCACGGCGATTTAATTCAAAATCATTTTCTTTAAGTAATAAGTTTAAGTCCCTGTTTGTTACAGAACCAAACAGCCTCCCTCCGGGACTAGCTTTTCTAGTAACTTCCAGTTTAAGTGCTTTAAGTTTCTCCGCTTGTTCAAGTGCAAGTGCAATTTTTCCTTCACGCAGTTTTTCAAGGTGTTGAAGACGATGCCGCAATTCTTTTGAAGCCTTCCCAGTCGCCAGGAGAGCAACTCCATGAGGTATCAGGTAGTTACGGCCATAACCGGGCTTTACCTCAATTGTGTCTCCTAATAACCCTAAATTTTCCACATCCTGAGTTAAAATTACTTTCACGATTTTTCCTTAAGTTTGGATGTCAATACTTTTTGATTATCAGGCTTAATATCATCATTACTTTTTGCAACACGAGTAGAAGTTTGTACTGCAAATCTTCGATCTGTATTTAATTGTTGTGGGACATATCCCTTCATTGGTGAGAGCAGCGCAATATTGCGTGCACGTCGGACCGCGATTTTTAACTTTCTCTGATTTGATGAGCAGACACCGGAAATCCTGCTTGGTATAATCTTTCCTCCTTGTGTCACATAGTCTTTCAGCAATTCTACATCTTTGTAATCAATCCTATCGATGCCGGCTTCCTTAAAAGGACACAATTTCCTTTTGCTGCGTAATAAAATACTTGTAGGGATACGTTTTCTTCTTAAATGAGGTCTTCTTCTTTTTTTCTGCATGAATAAAAGTTATTAAGTGCTGGATAAAGGATTTATTTAAATTATTTTTCGAATTGACTGAGATCAGGCTTCTAAGGATTCTGAATTATCTTCTTTTGCACTACTTTCAGATTCTTCTTTGTTTGAATCTGATTGGTTTCCAGTTTCTATTTGTTCTTCTTCATCTGACTTTTCATTCTCAGAATTTGCCAAAACATCTTTTTCAGGTTCTTGCTTGGGCTGAGAACTTTCTTCGGAAGATTCTTTTTCAACTCTTTCCTCTTTTGGAGGAATTAAGCTTTGCATAAATGCTGCTTCTGTATCAAGATCATCTACTTTAACAATCTGATGGCGCAAAACATTATCTGAAAATCCAAATTGTCTTTGTAATTCATCCACTGTTTTACCACTCCCTGTAAAGTACCATGTGTGGTAAACACCAAAATCATTACCCTCAATTTCATATGCTAATCTTCTGCGTCCCCATACATATTCGTGGACGAGTTTCCCCTCCGATTTGGAGAGGCTCATTTTAATGTTTTTCTGTAAGGATTCAAGCTCCTTATCGCTAAGGGCCGGATCTGTAATGAATACCAGTTCAAATCCTGTCATTTATCTTCCTTTCGGATTATTGTATTGCCAATAAGTCCACCAAGGTGAACAAGGAAATATTAAAGATACGTTTTTGTATCAAAAATTTACTTTATTAATTAATAATTAAATATTGAAACGAAAGTGCATTATATCACCGTCCTTAACCACATAATCACGTCCTTCAAGACGCCAGCGTCCAGCTTCTTTGACAGAGGACTCCGATCCGAGGCGGTCAATGTCGTCAAAATGAAATACTTCTGCTCTGATGAAGCCTTTTTCAAAGTCAGTATGTATTTTTCCGGCAGCTTCCGGAGCAGTAGCACCTTTCCGGATTTCCCATGCTCTGACTTCATTTTTTTCAGCAGTAAAATAAGTTATCTGTTCAAGCATCCTGTATCCGGAATGAGTAAGCTGATCAATTCCGGTACCGTCAATTCCAAGTTCTTCCATGAAATAATCTGACTCTACTTCGCCCATGTCTATCAGTTCCGATTCAACTTTTGCACAAATCGGAATAACTTCCACACCCTCTTGAAATGCAAACTTACGTAATTGTTTTTCAGAATCTGATGCCTCCCTCAGCTGATCTTCAGAGACGTTTGCAATATAGATG
>Ga0207965_1000097_pt1 | contig 22456 bp, 17 predicted proteins | sample Knorr_S23_td_O2m_FD_185609 | JGI IMG/M metagenome (GOLD analysis project Ga0207965, IMG submission 185609) | Marine microbial communities from Southern Atlantic Ocean transect - Knorr_S23_td_O2min_ad_571m_LV (SPAdes) (version 2) | ecosystem: Environmental > Aquatic > Marine > Oceanic | place...
AGGAGCAGCGCCGGGTCTTCAGGGTGATGGTCGGCGATCCGGAGCACGGCCCCGGCGGCCTGACCGACCGGCCCCGGTGCCCCCTTGGCGGCCCGGGCGGCAGAAACCATCCGATCCACATCGTCGGAGCGGTCACCAGCCAGGGCGGCGGCCACCGGGTCTTGGACGTTCGAGCCGTCGACCTCTTCGGGACCGAGCAGATCGGGGGGCACCGACAGGGCGGCGGCCACCTCACGCGCCTCGTCCCGCTCCCGGTATCCACAGAGGGCGTCGAAACGGGAGACGGCGCACAGCAATTCGGGCTTGGGCCCGGGATCGGGAAAGCAGCGGTCCGGGTCGTCGCGGTCAAGGCCCGCTTCCTCTTCCCGCCGGTATCCGGCGGCGGCCGTGGCGGCGTCGGGATGGGCCTGCAGCGAGAGCGGCCGGTCGGCGGCCAGGAGCTTGACGAGGAACGGAAGGTCGCCGTCGGCCAGTGGGCGGCCGTCGGCCAGGGTGGCCGGTGCCGACCAGTGGCTGCCGAACCAGAGTTCGGCCTCGGGGCGACCAGACGGCTCGACGCCCCGCAGGGCGGCTAGGGCGGTCGCCGAGCCCCAGTCGTAGTGCCGGAGCCAGCCGACCAGCCGATCCACGGTTCGTGCCGCCCCGGGGTTAGTCCCCGAAGGTCGGACGGATCCCCTCGGCCTCGGCGAGGGCCAGGAGGCGGTCGTGTTCGGCCTCGTCCACCGCCTCGGCCTCGTCGATGAGCATCACCGGGATGCCGTCCCGCACGGCGTAGCGGCGCCGCAGGCGAGGGTTGTAGAGGGCCTCCTCGTCGGCGAACCAGAGGAGGGGGCCCTTGTCCTCCGGGCAGGCCAGAATCTCCAGCAACTTCGGGTCGAGCGTCATAACGGTCAGGTTATTGCCCTACCACGGCCTGCACCTCAGCCACCCGGACCTGGCAGGTCGCCTCGTCGGCGGCTTCCACGTTCAGGCGGAGCAGCGGTTCGGTGTTGGACGGCCGCACGTTGAACCACCAATCGCCCAGGTCCACTGTGAGACCGTCGAGGCGGTCCTGGGGCCAGTCGGCGTAATGGGCAGCCACCCGGTCGATCACCGCCGCCGGGTCCCCCACCGCAGTGTTGCGCTCGCCGGAAGCGGCGTACCGCTCGTAGGGGGCCAACAGGTCGCTCATCGGTCCGTCGAATTCCGAGAGGGCCTCAAGCACGAGGAGGGCGGCGATGAGCCCCGAGTCGGCCCGGTAGTTGTCCCGGAAGTAGTAGTGGCCGGAGTGCTCGCCGGCGAAGGCCGCCCCCTCTTCAACCATTGTCTGCTTGATTATCGAGTGACCGACCCGGGTCCGCACGGCCCGCCCGCCGTTCTCGGCGATCACCTCGGGCACCGCCCGGGAGCAGATCAGGTTGTAGAGCACCGTGGCTCCCGGCTCGCGTCGGAGCACCCCGCTGGCCACCAGGGCGGTGGTCGTTGAGCCGGAGACCGGGCGTGCCCGCTCGTCAACCAGGAACACCCGGTCGGCGTCGCCGTCGAAGGCCAGACCCACATCAGCGCCCGTGTCCAGCACCCGGGCCTGCAGGTCGCGGAGGTTCTCGGGCTGGATCGGATCGGCCGGATGGTTGGGGAACGTGCCGTCTAACTCCGGGTAGAGCAGGTCCAGCTCGAAGGGCAGACCTGCGAAGGCGGCGGGCACGACCAAGCCGCCCATGCCGTTAGCCGTGTCAGCCACCACCCGGAGGGGCCGCAGGGTCTCTAGGTCGACGAAGGACCGGACGTGGTCGGCGAAGGCGGGCAGCAGGTCCCGGCTGGTGGTCGAGCCACCACCCGGGCCGTCGTCGAACCCGCCGGCCACCTCGGCGGCCATCTGGGACAGCCCCGTGTCGTGGCCGACCGGACGGGCACCGGACAGGCAGAGTTTCATGCCGTTGTAGCCGGCCGGGTTGTGGCTGGCCGTCAAGATGGCTGCCGGGACGTCCAGGTGTCCGGAGGCGAAGTACACCAGGTCGGTAGAGGCCAGGCCCAGGTCGATCACGCCGAGGCCCTCGGCGACCAGGCCCCGGGTGAAGGCGGCAGCCAGCGGTACCCCGCTTGGTCGCATATCGCGCCCCAGAGCCACCCGGTCGGTGCCGGGCTCGTTCCGCCGGACCAGCCGGGCGAAGGCCCGGCCGATGGCCTCGGCCAACGGCTCGTCCAGCTCCTCCGGGACCCGGCCCCGGACGTCATAGGCCTTGAAGACGGCGTTCTGGTCGGGCATCGCCGGAACGCTACCCACGGTCCCCGGACCGATCGGGAGCCGGGTAGCGGCCCTGACGGGCCTGCTGTCGGATCCGTACTAGGTCGGTCATCAGGCGCAGCCCGTCGCTCAGGGCCCGCACCGTGGTGCGTTCGGAGTTCTCGACCTCAACGGGCACCTCAGCCAGGGTGAGGCGCCACCGTTCGGCCAGGTGGAACAGTTCCACGTCGAAGGCAAACCCGTTCAGGGTGGAGGCGGCGAACAGGCGACGGGCCACGTCGGACCGGAAGGCCTTCAGGCCGCACTGGGTGTCCCGGTACTGGCCGAGCAGCAGGGCGTGGGTGGCCAGGTTGACCAGCCGTCCGCCGACCTCGCGCAGGCGACCGGTCCGCACCAGGGTCCGGGTGTCGGTGTGGCGGCGGCTGCCCACCACCATGTCGAAGCCGTCCTCCACCCGGGCCACCAAGGCAGCCGCCTGAGCCGGCCCGTAGGCCAGGTCGGCGTCGGTGAACACCACGGTCCGGCCGGTGGCCGCCGCTACGCCGGCCCGTACGGCCGCCCCCTTGCCCGAGTTGCGTTCCAGGCGAACCACCCGGTCGGCCCCGGCCGCCGCGGCCCGGGCCGCTGTGTCGTCCGGTGAGCCGTCGTCGACGACCACCACTTCCAGGTCGTCTGGGCCATCCAGAGCGTCTCCCAGTTCGCGGCGTACCCGTCCCACAGCGTCGGCGATGCGGTCAGCCTCCCGGAAGGCGGGTAGTACCACGCTGACCCGGACGTCGCCGACCGCCGGGGGACGGGGAACGGGTCGGTCCTGTTCGCGGCGGATGACCCGGAACAGGAACGCCCGGTAGGCCATGCCGCGCACGATGGCCGCCGCAGCCACGGCCAGCACCTTGGCGGCCAGGTCTCGGCCTGGGCCTCCCGGGGTGCCGACCAGGGCCAGGACGGCCAGGTCGACTAGCCCAGCGGCCACCACCACGGAGACGAAGACTCGTCGAATCCGGATCCACCGGGCGAAGGGGTCGTCGCGCAGGGTGACGACCCGGTGGAGGGGGCGGGCCACCACGGCGGCGGTCACCAGCGCCACGACGTCGGCGGTCACCACAGACCAGCCGCGGTCCAGCAGTGCCACGGCCAGGCCGACGTCGACCGCCGTGGCGATCAGGCCGACCACGGCGAAGCGGCGCATACGTTCCCTCACGACGGCGTCCCCGACCAGTCGACCGAATCACCGGAGTCGCCGCCGGCCGCGACCTTTGCGTCCTCGTCTCCGCCGACAGTGACGTCGCCCGAAGGGTCGTCGCCCGTGTCCCCATCGGGGTCTGGCGGGCCGGCGGCCCGCCGCTCCACCCACCGGTCCACGAGGCGGTCACCGTCCGGCCCGAGGGCCGCCGCGTCGTACCAGGGGGCCGACGGGTCGTCGGGCTCGGGCTCGGGCCGCCGTACCAGCACCAGCAGGGCCACCAGCCCAACGGCAGTCAGCAGCATGGCCACCACGTCGACGGTGGTCCGACCGTACGACAGCCGCACCTCCTCGTCGGTCGGGACCACGACCATCAGATTGGGCGTGGCCCGCCACGGGCCGAGGGCCCCCTCGACCTCCCAGTTGGGGAAGTACGAGGTCCGAACCAGGACGGGTACGCCGAGCCGGTCAACCCGGAACGAGACGGTGTCCACCCCGGCTTGTACGTCTCGGATGACGACGGCCGGCAAGGGTCGCCGTTCCGGCTGGTCGGCGGCCGCAATCCGCTGCCATCCGGCGGGGCCGCCCACCGTGCGTACCACGGCATCCGACCCCTGCTGGAATACCTCCACCGCCGGATCCATCCACCCGGCGTGGTCTACGTCGGAGAAGGCGGCCGGCTCGACGTCCAGCGGGACCACTAGGTCGGCCCCGTCGACGGCGAACACCGTCCACGGCCCGCTGGTGGCCAGTTCGGTCAGGTGCCGGTGGGCCCGGGCTTCGTCGACGGCCCTCTCGGAGAAGGCGGCGTAGTAGGGGACGCCAAGCTGGCGTAGGTGGTCCACCCCGGCCTCCAGGTCGAAGCCCCGGTAGGGCAGGCCCCGCTGAGCTCGGGACGGCGACTCCGAAAGCTCCGACTGGACCAGGAAGTGGTACGGGGTGGTAGTGGACGCTTCGAAGTACAGACCCTCCATGGAGCCGATGCAGCCGTCGGTCCAGTGGGGCAGGAGCATGAGAGCCATTGGCGTGCCGTAGCGGACCAGGTCGCTGTGGTACTCCCACAGCAACCGGCCGCACCCGTTCTGCTCGGCGATCCCGACCAGGGTGTCGGTCAGGGCCCGCTGCTCCTCCCAGCCGCCTCCCGTGTCGTCGCCCACCCGGGCCTCGTATCCGGCAAAGTTCCACCGGACCCACGGCCGCCCCAGGTTGAGCTCCTCGCTCTCGAAGCCCAGCCACGAGTAGGTGTTACCGGACATCGAACCGGTGGGCAGGACCCGTAACGGCATCCCCAGGTAGGCCACAAGAGCCAGGGAAGCCATGACCGCTCCCCCACCGCTGACCAGGCGACCGGGCCGTCCGGAGGCCGTCCGGCGAAGGCCGTCGAGCATGCGTCCGGCCAGGCGCACCACGTCGGCGACGCCGATGGCGGCCAGGAGGTAGATGCTCAGGTAGTAGGCGGGCAGGACCCGGCCGTTGTAGAGGCGGCCCTCCGGAAGGTGGACGAAGGCCAACCCTAGGAAGAGGGCCGAACCGGCCAGCACCAGGCCGAGTCGCCGGCGGAAGGCGATGGAGGCCAACAGGCCGACGGCGGCCACCACGATGGCCAGCTGCAACGGTGGGTCGTTGGTCAAGAAGTCGGCAGCCAGCTCGTCGCGGTCCAACAGGTAGGACCGGAACCGGGTCAGCTTGTGCCACGCCATGTCGTTGAGGTGGGCTCGCTGCCACCAGAACGGCAGCACCCAGAAGGCCGAACAGAGGCCGGCCACCAGCCCGGTGGTCAGCAACCAGCGCACCGATTGTCGGCCAGGCCGTAGGACGACGGCCACCGCCGAGGCCACCAGGGCGTAAAAGGCGACCAGCAGGTGGCAGAGCCCGGTGAGGGCCAGCAAGACGGCCGCTGGAGCCCGTCCCCGTCCGGTCTCCAGACCCCGGACCAGCAGGCCCAGATACACGAGGACGGCGGCCACGGCCAGGGTAAAGGCGAACTCGCCGGCCATGGTCGACATGAGATTGCCACCCATGATGTTGAACGACCGGTCGAACATGAACGGCAGGGTGGCCACCGCGGTGAGAGCCGGGCCGGGGAAGGGCAGGCCGGCCAGGCGGCCGGTAAGCCACCCGGAGACCGGCATGACCAACAGGCCGGCCACTGTGACCCACTTGAGGGCCAGGCCGTAGTGGACGGGGACCACCAACACGACCACCGTGGCCAGGAGGGCAAGGAGGGCTGGCCAGCGGGCCGGGCGACGGCGGACCACCCGCACGGCGGCCCAGCCGAGAGCCGGCAAGACCACGGCCAGCAGCGGTGTGGCCAGGCCGACGTCCAAGGCCACCACGAACAGCATGGGGATCACCATGTAGAAGTGGTAGGCGGGGAACCCGGCGTACCAGTCGGGGGTCCAGCCGCTGAGGCGGAACCGGGGCAGCAACTCGTCGCGGAGGAAGGCCGGCCCCCAGACGTGGGCGCCCAGATCGCCACCGGTGGGAGTGGTGTCGGTGAACAGCACGCCGTCGGGGTTGACCACCCACAGCACGAACAGGACGCTGCCAGTGACCAGGAGGCCGGTCACCCAGGCGGTGAACGGGACCCGACGCAGGAAGGCCACCAGCGGGCCGGCCAACTCGGCTGCCTCGGGGGACCCGGCGGGGGTCGGTTCGATGACCGGCTCTCCGGGGGCCGGACCGGGGCCGCCCATCAGCCGCCCACGCCGACTAGCAGCATGGTGACGGCCACAGCGTTGAAGCCGAGGTGGGCCCAGACGGCCCGGCCCAGGCGGCCGTCACGCTGGACCAGCCATCCGCAGACCAGGCCGATAGTCACCAGGGCCGGGAACTGGAGGGGCTGCAGGTGGGCGAACCCGAACACCACGGCCGAGACCACCAGGGCGACCCGAGGTCGCATCCGGGCCTCGAAGGCCCGGAGAGCCAGCCCACGGAAGAAAACCTCCTCGACGATCGGGGCGCCGATCACGACAGAGAGCACGAGAAGCAGGATGCCGCCCAGGCTGTCGGCCTTGTCGGTCAGCTCGCGGGCCGGCGCCGAGATGTCCAGGTCGTCATCCAGCAGGAGCAGCGGCAGATAGATGACCGGCACGACGAACATCTGGCAGACGACACCGACCCACAGCCCTCCCCACACGTCCCGGGCCCTGGCCCCCCAGCCCAGGTCGGACCAGCGCACCCCCCGCACGACCACCAGCCACAGCGGAACGCCCAGCAGGCCCACCCACAGGGCGGCCTGCATCACGGCGACCATGGACAACGGCAGCACCTCGTCCACCTCGTAGTCGCCGAGGGTGAAGATCAGCCCGGCCACCACCACGCTGGCCACCATCCCGATGACGACGCCAGCCACCACGTGGCCGATACCCCAGGCCCGGCCGGGTTCGGCCTCCTCGACGGGCTGGTCGTCCATCCAACGAACCCTAGCGACGGCTCCAACAGCCGCCCCGGTCGCCCTGCCGGGGTCGATCTGAGACGCCTCTCCCGTACGATGAAGGCATGGCGGAACGCCCCGACAAGCGCGCTGGACGGCGCACCGAGCGTCCGGACCAGTCCGATCGCTGGCCCTCGACGGGTGCCCGACCGGGCCGCAACCAGGGCTGGCCCCGCTGGGGAATATGGATGGTTATGGGCCTGATCGCCGCCGCCCTGTTCTTCCCCAGCTTCCTGCCCTCCGACCAGATCGACGAGGTGGCCTACGACCGGTTCCTGGACCGGGTGGCGGTCGGCGAGGTGGCCGAGATCCTGGTCGACAACCAGACGGGTCGCATCGAGTTCACCGACGCCGAGGGCACCACCTACGCCACCACCGGCCCCTTGGAACTCTCGATAGACGACCGGAGGCTGCTGGCCGACAGCGGCGCTGCGGTGCGCTTCGAAACGCCACAGCCCGGCTTCCTCCAGACGTGGCTGCCCCTGCTGCTGCCCGTCGGGCTCATCATCTTGTTCTTCGTGTGGATCAACCGCCGGGCCCAGGGCCAGATGAGCGGGATGATGTCCATCGGCCGGTCACGGGCCAAGACCTACACCACCGAGCGGCCGGGCACGACGTTCGATGACGTGGCCGGCTACGCCGGGGTGAAGCAGGAGATCCGCGAGGTGGTGGACTTCCTGAAGGACACCGAGAAGTTTGCTGAGATCGGTGCCCGGGTCCCCAAGGGGGTGCTGCTGGTCGGCCCTCCGGGCACCGGCAAGACGCTCATTGCCCGGGCGGTGGCTGGCGAGGCCGGCGTGCCGTTCATGTCGGTTACCGGATCGGACTTCATGGAGATGTTCGTCGGGGTGGGCGCCAGCCGGGTCCGCGACCTGTTCGAGTCGGCCCGCAAGATGGGCCGGGCCATCATCTTCATCGACGAGGTCGACTCGGTTGGACGCAAGCGAGGCGCCGGCCTGGGAGGCGGCCACGACGAGCGGGAGCAGACCTTGAACCAGATGCTGTCCGAGATGGACGGCTTCGAGGACAGCGGCGGTGTTGTGATGCTGGCGGCCACCAACCGGCCCGACATCCTGGACCCGGCCCTGCTCCGTCCTGGCCGCTTCGACCGCCAGGTCGTGGTGCCGCTGCCCGAGTTGGACGACCGGCGGCAGATCCTGGACGTGCACGTCAAAGGTAAGAGAGTGGACGACGACGTGGACCTGGACCTGGTGGCCCGGGGCACGCCCGGCATGAGCGGTGCCGACCTGGCCAACCTGGTCAACGAGGCGGCCCTGATCGCCGTGCGGAACGGCGAGGACAGCATCCGGGCCGACCACTTCGAGTCGGCCCGTGACCGCACCCTCATGGGCCAAAAGCGCGAGTCGATGGCCCTTACCCCAGACGAGAAGGAGGCCATCGCCTACCACGAGGCGGGCCACGCCCTTTGTGCCGCCGTGCTCCCGACGGCCGACCCGCTCCACAAGGTGACGATCATCCCCAGCGGCATGGCCCTCGGCGTGACCATGCAGTTGCCGGAAGAAGAGCGCCACATCCACCGACAGGACTACCTGGAGGACTCGCTGGTCGTGATGATGGGTGGGCGCACGGCCGAGGACCTGGTGTTCGGCGTGGGCTCCACGGGGGCCAGCAACGACCTGGTGCGGGCCACCGAAATTGCCCGGAGGATGGTCCGGGAGTGGGGCATGAGCGACCGGGTCGGCCCCATGGCGTGGGGCAGCCAGGGACAGGTGTTCCTGGGCGATGACCTGATGCACACCCGGGATTACAGCGACGACACGGCCCGGGTCATCGACGAGGAGGTCCAGCGGATCCTCACCGACCAGGAGGACCGCTGCCGCAAGCTGCTCACCGACCACCGGAACGCCCTCGACCTGATCGCCCGGTCGCTGCTGGAACACGAGACGATCAGCGGCGACGAGGTCGGACGCCTAGTCAAGGTGGCGGCCGCCCCCGGATCCACGCCGGCCCCGGTCGAGGATCCGACCACCGTCGACTGACCGGTCCTCCCGTGGACCGCCTGCTCGTCCTCGTCGTAGTGGCCGCCGCGGCAGCGACCCTGGCCTATCTGGTTCAGCGGCGACGCCCCGACGCCCCGATCCGCACTGGCTGGACAGTCCCCGAGCAGTTGGACCGCCGGGACTTCGCCCGTCCCGATGCCCCATGGCTGGTGGCTGTCTTCACCTCGGCGTCGTGTGACAGTTGCGCCGCGGTGGTCGACGTGGCCGAGCCACTGGCCAGCGCCGCCGTGGTCGTCGACGTAGTGGAGGTCGACGAGAGGCCCGAGGTGCACGAGCGTTACGCGGTGGACGCTGTCCCTATGGTCTTGCTGGTCGACACTCTCGGCGTGGTGCGCGACCACCACCTGGGGCCAGTGTCGGCCACCCACCTCTGGGGGAGCCTGGCCGAACTGCGGCAACCCGGCTCCACACCCGACGGATGCGACGCCGGCCACTGAGCTGACCCGGTCAGCGGTCGGGCCACCCCTCGGTGCCGGCCACCGCCACGGCCTGCCCGGCCGTCGACCCGAACCCTGACGCCTCCCGCACCGACGCCACCACAGGGGCTGTGGACTCCACGGCCAGCACGACCGGCGCTCCGGCGCCCAGGTCGAACGCCACCTGGGAACCCGGGTCCAGCTCTACAACGGTGGGCAGGCCATCAGGGGCCTGGCCGGCCAGCACCTTGACCTCCAGGATGGCGATGCCGCTGCCCGACGGATTGGCCACGGCCAGCACGTCGTCGAAGCTGGCAAACCGCTCCCCGAGGTCCACCACCCAGCCCCGGGCCGCCACCCCGGTGGCCGGTCGGACGGCCAGATCGGGTGGAACGACGTCGTCCGGACCACCTGGCCCCCGCCGGACCAGGGAAGCGGCCAATGGTCGGCCGTCCAGGGAGCGCACCTCGATGCCGAACGGGCCCACGCCGTCCAGGCGACCGTCTCCCAGGTTGACCACGTGACGCTGGCCGGCCCGTAGCACCACCGGCCACGGTTCCACGAATCCGTCGGCCGGTGAGGTCCGGGCCACCACCTCGAGCTCCACGGTCTCGAAGCCCGGGTTCAGGACCACGACGGCCAGGTCGCCGGCCGGTCCGGCGCCGGGCACGAAGAGACGGTCGGCGACGTCGGGCGTTCCGGGCGCCAGGTCCAGCCCCCGCAGGCCTGTCGGTCCCCGGCCGTCGGACAGCTGGAGCCGCGCAGCGACTAACTGCCCGACCCGGACGTCGACCACGGCCGAAACCACGGCCGAGTCGGCGATACGAGCCGACACGTCGTAGGCCACTACCGACCGCCCGGGCACCACCAGGCCTTGTGAGTCCAGGGTCTCCCGGCGGCCGATGTCACCCACGAACCGCAGGTCAGCAACAGCGGAGGCCGGGAACGGGTTGTGCAGAAGCAGCCAAGTTCGGTTCCCAGGGCGGGCCGTGGTCGACCACGGAACCAGCCAGGAGTCCGACGTACGGGTCAGGCAGGGCCGCTGGTCGACGCCGTCCCCCTCGACACGCTGGCCAACCACCACCGCCCCCCCAGGGACCTCGACGGTCACCGCAGCGAAGGCCGAGCCTGGGACAAACCGGCCGGGGCGGATTTCCAGGCGGTCACCGGCGTCCAGCCGGAAAGCCCGTTCCACAGCCCGCCCACGGTCGTCGACCACGATCACCCGCCCATCGGTGGGACCGGCCGAGATGCTGGCCATCTCGACTACCCGGTGGTCCACCCCTTCAAGAGCGGTGGTCGGCCCGAGGCAGAACCACAGGTCGGAGGACTCCCCGGCCAACGCCATGGCCGAGGGGGCCGCCGTGGGACGATCGTCGTGCCGTTCCTCCGGGTCGGTCACGGCCAGAGCCGAGGAGCCGAGCAGGAGGGCGACCAGCACCACGAGGGCCGGCATGCGGTGGGCATTCACCGCCGGACCTCCCGGGCCGTGCGGGCCCAGCTGGCCAGCAGCAAGACCACTCCGAACAGGGCGACCTGAACGGCCCGCCGGCTGGTCGATCCGTCGTCGTCCAGGACCAAAAGGCCCACCGAGTCGCGGGCCACCCGCACCGACGGGTGGTCCGCCACGGCCCCGGGCTCGTCCGGATCGACCAGGGGCTGGCCTACCCCGTCGACGACGAACTCCCATGAGCGGTCGGGGCCCACGGCCCATCGCAGGGCCCCGTCAGCCGACGCCGTCACCACCCGCTGGTCGAGGGCCTGTCGGGTCACCTCCACCGGCACGGCCTGGCGGTTGCGGTCGCGGACCACAGCCAGCGGTGCCTCGACGGCCAAGTTGCGGTACACGGTGACGGCTCGGTTGAGCCCCTCCATGCGTTCCAGGTCCAGCTGGCGAGACAGCGCACCGACCAGGCGGTCGGGAACCATCACCTCGACCCCTGGTTGGGGAACCGGCACGGCCCGGTCGACGAGCACCACCCAGCCCACGCCCCACAGGCCCAGGCGAGCCCCCAGGCGACTGGTGTCACCATCCATGGCGTCGTCCACGGCCATCCGGATGGCTTCCATGCCCTCGGTCGGCTCCAGAGGCCACTGGTCGCCAAGATCGGGGCGGCCGTCGGTGACAGCCAAGGCCAGAACGCCGGCGAAGGCCGGGCTGTCGGACAGGGGGATGCCGACCGCCGGGAGCACAGAGGGCGCCCCCAGCCACACAGCACGGGGGACGCCGCCGTGGACAGTCTCGGCGTCGACCGGGCTCCGGGAGATAAACGGAACGGCCGACCGGAGGTCGTCGCGGGCCGTCCCCCACGCCCCATCAATCGATCCGGCCAGCACGGGCAGCACCGCGACGGCCAGCGAGAGGCCCACCAGGCCGACCGCTGCCTGACGTACCCAACGCTCCGACCGGGCCGAAGCCCCCTCCCCCAGCAGGTCGGTGCCGAGGGAGGCCACGCCGACCGCGGCGGCCCACGCCAGGCCGACAGCCGCCGGGACCAGGAGGATCCCCGGCTCCAGGGTCGGTCCGTCCCACCAGCCCTGGTCGACCACCCAGACGGTGGACCACGAGGCGGCCACCACGAACCACGCCCGGATGGCGAGCGCCAGGTGGCGTCCTCGAGCCACCAGCAGGGCCAAGGCAGGTACCACCAGCAGGGCCAGGCCGAGGCGACCCAGCCCGAAGTCGCCGGTCTCCAGGCGGAACATGGCGTCAGTGCCCAGCCCGTGCACTGGCCAGGAGGTCGGCTCGACCAGGGAGTCGACAGTCCGGTCCCCCAGCAAGCTGGCCAGCAGCGGGAAGTGGAGAAGGGCCGCCACGGCGACCCCACCCGCCCCCACGGTGGCCAGGCGGGCCAGACCAGCCAGGCTGCCGGCTAGGCCCGTGCCTACCACCAGGCCAACCATCACCATGCCCACCGGCACCACGAGTGCCGGCTCGACGACGACAGCGGCGGCCAGCGCTAGGCCGGTGACTAGGACGTCAGACCACAGGCTCCGGAGGCGGGTCCCTGGGCCGGGGTCCCCTCCTCGGCTGCCGTAGGGGGCCACGCCCTGGGCCCCGACCAGTCGGCGGACCAACCAAGGCACGGCGGCGTAGGCCGCCAGAGGCCCGATGCGGCCGGCCCGAAGGGCGTCGTAGGGCAAAGGGACGGACAGGTAGACGAGCACGGCGACGGCCCGGGACCGTCCGCCGCCCACCGGTCGGACCAGGCGCCACATGCCGACGGCTCCCGTCGGCAGGGCGGCCAACACGACGAGGGTCCACAGCAGGCCGGTAGTCCACGGCCAGGGACCGTCGGCCAGACCCAGGAGGGCCAGGCCGTCCGGACCGACCACGGTGGTGCCGGTCCCGGTGGGCCGCCAGCCCAGCCACCACGACCGAACCAGGTCGGTCGGGTCGGTAGGCAGGGGTTGGAAACGTCCTACGGCGGGGAGACCGTCGCGGAACAGTGCACGCGACCCGAAGCCGAGGACGGCCGCCGAGACCATGAGGGCCAGGCCGCCGGGCCCCAGCAGCATCGACCACAGGCGGTGGAGGCGGAGCTGAGCCGGCGACCGGTCGTCGGTCCCGGTGAGGGCCCGGCCGGTCACCACCCGTCGGAAGGCCCGGTGAGGCACCTCCAAGCGCGTCAGGTAGGCCTCCACGGCCGGTTCAGGGGCCGGCAGACGGCGGCGACGCCGGCCAGCCGACGACAGCCGCCGGAGGTTCCATGGCCAGGCGTTTAGCAGCGCCCAGGCGTAACGAAAGCGGCCGGTCAGCGCCCCGTAGAGCACCCCGACCACGGTGGCGCCCAGGATGCCCAGTGCCGCGATGGCCGCCTGGGCCGGGCGGTGGCAGACCAGCACTCGGCGGAGGCGGTGACGGGCCCGGCGGGAGGGCGCCGAGCGTTCGGCGGCCCGGTCCCCCACCAGCTCCAGGCGGTGGGCCACGGCGGTCGGCGCCGTGGATATCGAAGCGCCAACCAGGTGGGCCCGCCAGCAGAGCTCCAGCACGGCGTCACCGTCCACCACCTCGGGGTCGAGGCCGCCGAGGGCCTCGTAGAGATCGGTCCGGACCAGGACTGCCCCGGAGGCCACCGACAGGACATCGCGTCGGGTGTCGTACTGGCCCTGGTCGACCTCACCCGGTTCCACGAGCGGCACCCGGGTGCCGAACCGGTCGACCGATGCCCCGAGGTCGTCTAAAGATCGACTCTCTCCGGGACCCAGCACCTTGGCGCCGACAATCCCCAGGTTCGCCTCGACGGCTCGCTCCACCATGCGCCGTACCGCGGTGTCGTTGACCACCACGTCGTCTCCCAGGATGAGCAGGAACCGGGGCGGTGGCCCACTGGTCCGGGCCGTCAGGCCGGCGGCGACCGAAGCACCCAGGCCGGGTGTCCCGTCCAGCAGGGCGATGGTGGAACCGGGCAGGAACCGGCCGACGCCCTCCACCACCTGGTCGTGGCCTGCGGCGGGCCCGGCGTCGACGACAAGGACCTCTAGGCGGGCATGGTCCTGGGCGGCCAACGAGGCCAGGACGGCTTCCAGGGCGGGCCCGGGGCCCCGGGCCACCACCACGGCCAGCACTGACGCTGTACCCGGCCGGGGCGCCGATTCGACCGGCATCCCGCCACTCTTCGGCTGGTCGGGGGCGGCGTCCACGGACACCGGACCCTAGTCCCGGGCACCAGAACCCGAGGCTCGGCCTCTGCCTTTCACCACCTAGGGTGCGCCGGTGGCCCACCCCCCGTTCTGGCGGCCGTCCGGCCGCCCCTCTACCCGCCCGTGAGGGCCCTGGTGACCGGCGCGGCCGGGTTCGTGGGGAGGCACCTGACCGCCCATCTGGCGACCTGCGGAGACGACGTGGTGGGCACCGACCGCTCCGAGGGCGGCCCCGACCTGTTGAATCCGACGGGGTTGGCCCGACTGGTGGCCGAGGTCGACCCGGAGGTGGTGTTCCACCTGGCCGGGCAGGCTGACGTGGGCGGCTCGTGGGAGGCCCCGGCTGACACGCTGCGGGTGAACGCCGAGGGGACCCTCCACCTCCTGGAAGCCGTCCGGTCGGCCGGCGACGCCCGGGTGGTCACAGTGACCAGCGCCGACGTCTACGGCGTCGTTCGGCCCGAGGACCTTCCGTTGAACGAGACGGCCCCGCTACGCCCGGTGTCGCCATACGCGGCCAGCAAGGCGGCAGCTGACCTACTGGCCCTGCAGGCCTACCTGGGCCACGGAATGGACGTGGTGCGGGTCCGCTCGTTCAACCACCTGGGCCCCGGCCAGGACGACCGGTTCGTCTGCTCGGCCCTGGCGGCGCGGATCGCCGCCGCCGAAGCGGGCCGGGGTGACGAGGTGCGGGTCGGGAACCTGGCGGCCCGCCGTGACTTCACCGACGTGCGCGATGTAGTTCGGGCCTACCGGTGCCTGGCCATCGACGGTCGGGCCGGGGCGGCCTACAACGTGTGCACGGGCACGTCGGTGGCCGTGAGCGAGGTGGCCGAACGGCTGGTGGGCCTGGCCACCCGGCCGCTGCGCCTGGTCGACGACCCGGCCCTCCACCGACCGGTGGACGTCCCTGACCTGCGGGGCGACCCGACGGTGCTGCGGACTGACACCGGTTGGGAACCCGAGGTGGCACTGGACGACACGCTGGCCGACCTACTGGCCGACTGGCGACGGCGCCTTCCCGACGTCATCCCGGCAGACTGGACTCCATGACCCGCCGTGCTCTGATCACCGGCATCACCGGCCAGGACGGCTCGTACCTGGCTGAGTTCTTACTGGACAAGGGCTACGAGGTGGTCGGCATGGTGCGCCGCAGCTCGACGGTCAACTACGAGCGCATCGCCCACCTGATGGACAGCGTCCAGTTCCATTCCGGCGACCTGCTGGACCAACTGTCCATGGTGGAGGCCCTCAAGGAACACCGGCCTGACGAGGTCTACAACCTGGCCGCCCAGTCGTTCGTCCAGACGTCGTTCGGCCAGCCGGTGCTGACCGGCGAGACGACGGGCCTCGGCGTGACCCGCCTGCTGGACGCCGTCCGGCTGGTCGACCCGGAGATCCGCTTCTACCAGGCCAGTTCCAGCGAGATGTTCGGGAAGGTCCGCGAGGTCCCGCAGAACGAGGACACCCCGTTCCATCCCCGCAGCCCGTACGGGGTGGCCAAGGTGTACGGCCACTGGATCACCGTCAACTACCGGGAGAGCTACGGACTGCACGCCAGCTCGGGGATGCTGTTCAACCACGAGAGCCCCCGCCGCGGCCTGGAGTTCGTGACCCGCAAGATCAGCCATGGGGCGGCCCAGATCGCCCTCGGCAAGGCCACCGAGCTGCGACTCGGCAACCTGGAAGCCAAGCGGGACTGGGGCTTCGCCGGCGACTACGTGGACGCCATGTGGCGGATGCTCCAGCAGGACGAGCCGGGCGACTACGTGGTGTGCACCGGCGAGACACACACCGTGCGGGAATTCTGCGAGGCGGCGTTTGCCCGGGTGGGCCTGGACGCCGACGACCATGTGGTGGTTGACGAGCGGTTCTACCGCCCGGCCGAGGTGGACCTGCTGGTGGGTGACGCCTCCCGGGCCGCCGACCGCCTGGGGTGGCGGCCGACCATGTCGTTCACCGAGCTGGTCGAGACGATGGTGGACGCCGACCTGGCCCTCCTCGAGGGCCGGTTGGACCGGCTGGCCTGACCGGGTAGATGGCCGACCGTAGGGCATCGTGATCACCGTTCTGGCTGGGGGCGTGGGGGCGGCCCGCCTCCTGCGGGGCCTGGTCCTCGCCGTGCCCGCCGGCCGGGTCACGGCCGTCGTGAACACGGCCGACGACGTCGTCCTTCACGGGCTGCACGTGTCGCCCGATCTGGACACGGTCACCTACACGCTGGCCGAGGCCGGTAACCCGGAGACCGGCTGGGGTCTGGCCGGAGAGACGTGGCAGGCCATGGACGCTCTTGACCGCTTCGGAGGACCGACGTGGTTCCGGCTTGGCGACCGGGACCTGGGTACCCACCTCTACCGGACGGGCCGCCTGGCCGAGGGGGCCGGCCTGGCCGCCGTCACGGCCGAGATCGCCCAGGCGTGGGGCCTGGAGGCCACCCTGTTGCCGATGACCGAGGACCCGGTGGCCACCATGGTCACCCTGGACGAGGGCGAGGGAGCCGGCGACGAGGTGGGTTTTCAGGAGTACTTCGTGCGCCTGGGCCACTCGGTAGCCGTGCGGTCGGTTCGGTTCGCCGGGGCCGACGTCGCCCGACCGGGACCCGGGGTGGTTGAGGCGCTGGCCGACGCCGAAGCAGTAATCATTGCCCCGTCCAACCCGGTGGTGTCCATCGACCCGCTGCTGGCCGTGCCGGGCATCGCTGACGCCCTGAGGGCCCGGCGGGCCGACACGGTGGCCGTGTCGCCCATCGTGGCCGGGAAGGCGTTGAAGGGTCCAGCCGACCGCCTGCTGCGCGAGTTGGGCCACGAGGCCTCGGTGGTCGGGGTGGCCCGCCTCTACCGGGACCTGGCGGCCACGCTGGTCGTGGACCGTGCCGACGCGGATCTGGCCGACGCCGTGGAAGCCGAGGGCATGGCCTGTGTGGTGACTAACACCGTCATGTCGTCGCCCGAGGTGGCCGCCGAGTTGTCGCGGCGGATCCTGGGCTGCGTGGGAGTCGCGACATGACGGGGCGTATAGAGGTCCTGGCAGTGGCCGGCCTGCCCGAGGTCCGTCCGGGTGATGACCTGGCGGCACTTATCGCCGGGGCGGTCGACCTGGTCGACGGTGACGTGGTGGTGGTCACCCAGAAGGTGGTGTCCAAGGCTGAGGACCGACTGGTCGACATCGATCCCGAGGTGGGACACCGGCCGCTGGTGGAGCGGGAGTCGGTAAGGATCCTCCGCCGGCGGGGCGACCTGGTGATCGCCGAGACCGAACACGGCTTCGTGTGCGCCAACGCCGGGGTAGATCTGTCCAACGTGGAGGCCGGGCAGGCGGCGTTGCTGCCCGTCGACTCGGACCGGTCGGCCCGACGGATCCGCGACGCCCTGCGCCACCGGTTCTCGGTCGACGTAGCCGTGGTGGTGAGCGACACGTTCGGCCGACCGTGGCGGCGGGGGGTGACCGACGTGGCCATCGGTTGTGCCGGTCTGCGTCCGGTGGTTGACCTGCGGGGAACCACCGACGCCCTGGGCCGAGAACTGCAGGTAACCGAGGTGGCAGTGGTTGACGAGATCGCGGCGGCTGCCGAGTTGGTCATGGGCAAAGCGGCCGGGGTGCCGGTGGCCGTGGTGCGGGGCATCGACCCGGCGTGGTTCGGCGACGGGAGCGTGGTCGATGACGTGGTCCGGTCCCCTGACGAGGACCTGTTCCGCTAGGCCCGTCGGGCACGCGTTCGGTCGGCCAACCGGTCAGGCGTCGTAGCCGTCGGGGTGGCGCTGTTGCCAGCGCCAGTGGTCAGCCAGCATCTCGTCCAGGCTGCGACTGGCCCGCCAGCCCAGTAGGTCGACGGCCAACGACGGGTCGGCCCAGATCCGCTCAATGTCTCCAGCCCGACGGCCCACCACCTCATGGGGCACCGGCCGGCCGACAACTCGGGAGGCGGCGACCACCACGTCCAACACGGAGTAGCCGGTGCCCGTTCCCAGGTTGACCGCTGTGCAGCCCTTCGGCCCGTCCTCGTCGGCGAGGGCGTCCAGGGCGGCCACGTGGCCCTCAGCCAAATCCATGACGTGGAGGTAGTCCCGGATGGCCGAGCCGTCCGGGGTGTCGTAGTCGCCGCCGAACACCGCCAGACGCTCCTGACGTCCCACCGCCACCTGCATCAGGTAGGGCACCAGGTTGTCGGGCACACCCCGGGGGTCCTCGCCGAGGTCTCCGCTGGGGTGGGCGCCCACCGGGTTGAAGTAACGCAACAGGAGGATGTCGAGCCCGCCAGCGTCAGCCTCGGTGGCCAGGAGTTCCTCGCAGGCAACCTTTGTGGCGCCGTACGGGTTGGTCGCCCCGATGGGCGATGCCTCGATGACCGGCACGTCGTCCGGCTCGCCGTAGACGGTGCACGACGACGAGAAGACCAGACGGGACACGCCGTGGGCCCGCATGGCGGCCACCACGCCGCTCGTGCAGCCCACGTTGTTGCGGTGGTAACCCTCTGGATTGGCGATCGACCCGCTGACCGACTTGAAGGCGGCGAAGTGGACGACCTCGTCAACCCGGTGGTCGGCCAGGGCCCGGCCCACGGCGTCAACATCGGCGGCGTCGGCCTCGACGAACGGCAGGTCGGGCCGGGTCAGGGAACGCAGGGCGTCGACGGCGGCCGGCGACGAGTTGGACAGGTCGTCGAGGACGACCACGTGGCGACCGGCATCGTGGAGAGCCACCGCAGTGTGGCTACCGATGTAGCCCGCTCCTCCGGTAACCAGGACGGCCACGTCAGGCGTCCTCGGGGATCCGGGCGCCGGACAGGCACCGGCCGTCGGAGACGACCTGTCCCTCGCCGACGACAGTCAGAGCGCTGAGCGAGGCTCCTGGCCCCACCCGGGCCCCGGGGCCGACCACCGAGTGGTCGACCGTGGCGCCGGCGCCGACCGACCCGCCTTCCATCACCACAGCATCACACAGGCGTGCCCCTTCGCCGACGGCGGCACCGGCCATGACCACCGAGCGGTCGATGCGGGCGTCGGGGTGCACCGTGGCCTCTGGGTGGACGGCCGCCAGGTCGCCACGGGTGCCGTCCACCAGGTCCAGCTGGGCCCGGATGTAGGCCTCGGGGGTTCCGGTGTCGATCCAATAGGCCTCGGACGCCACGGCGTGGAGACGACCCTCGACGGCCATCGCCGGGAAAACCTCGCGCTCGATCGACACCGGGCGGTCGTCGGCGATGCGGGCCAACACCGTGGGTTCCAGCACGTAGGTACCGGCGTTGATCCACCGGGTTGGCGCCGTGGCGACCTCCGGCTTCTCGACGAAGCCCAGGACCCTGCCGTCCCGGTCGGTGGGGACCACGCCGTAACGGGACGGGTCGTCCACCTCGGTGAGGGCCAGGGTGCCCTCGGCTCCGGCGGCCCGGTGGCGGGCCACGACGTCGCCCACGTCCAGGTCGGTGAGGACGTCGCCGTTGAGCACCAGGAAGGCATCGTCTCCGTCGCCGAGGCCCGCCTCGGCGGCCGCGAAGCGCACGGCGCCCGCCGTGTCCAGTGGCTCGGGTTCTACGGCGTAGTGCAGGGGGATGCCGGCGCACGTGCCGTCGGGGTAGGCGTCGGCGAAGGCCTCGGGGTGGAAGCCCAGCGAGAGGACCACTCGGGTGACGCCGTGACCGGCCAGGTGGGCGACGACGTGCTCGATCATCGGCCGGTCTACGACCGCCAGCATCTGCTTGGGGACGTCCCGGGTGAGCGGGTGGAGCCGGGTTCCGAACCCCCCGACCAGGACGATGGCCTGCACGGCCCGGGAGCGCTACCCGCCGGTGGTGGGCGCCGGGGCCGACGGATCCGAGGTGAGGGCCCGCGGGTTCACCACGTCCAGGAAGGTCAGCCGCTCGGGCCGCGGGGCGGGTGGTTCCACGTCGGCTGGCACCAGGGCGATGGTGAAGGCCTCCCGGTCCTTGAGGAACCGGACGTTCGCCAGGTCCTCGGTGAGGACCTCCGGGTCGCGCTCCATGTCGTCGGCGTCAAAGCGGGCCACCTTGACCACGGCCGGTTGGCCGTTGCAGTCGGCACCAGCCAGGAGTGCCTCGCCGGTGTCCAGGACCACGCTGTCGTCGTCGATACGGCCGCCGAAGGCGTTAAAGAACTGGCCCATGGTGGCGTCCTGTCCGGAGGCCAACTTGTTGAACGGGTGGATGTGGATCAGTCCGTCGCTGTGGGTGTGGATGCCGTTCGGGTCGGTCTCGACCACGATCTTGGACCGGAAATCGTCGCAGACGTAGACGTCGTAGGCGGAGTGCCAGTGGTCGCCGACCCGGGGGGCCGAGGTGGCCTCGCGGTCGGAGCGGGCCCAAAGCACGAGCAGCGATCCGAGGACCACCACCAGGCCGACGGCCAGCGGGAAGCCCATCTTCCTTCGTTCACCGGTGCCTCCCGAGGCTCCCGCCCGGGCGGCGCGCGCGATCTTGCTCGCTGAGTCTCCACGTGCCATAGGGCCCAGAGGCTAGCGGCGCCCCCCGGCGGATCATCGGGCTTGTTCTCCGGGCCGGTCGGGCCCGATACCGGCCTCAGCTCCGGTCTCGTAGCCCTTCGATGAGCTCCGCGTAGGCCTCGGCCACCGAGGTCGGGGACCGCCACCGCTCGGCCCACCGGCGACCGGCGGCACCCATGGTGGCCCGCAGGTCGGGGTCGTCGGCTAGACGCTCCACGGCGGCGACCAGGGCGTCGGGGTCGTCGGGGGGTACGGCTAGGCCCGCTCCGGCCTCGGACACCACACGGGCCACCTCGGTGTCCTCGTCCACGCTGGCCACCACTGGGCGGCCGGCGGCTAGGACGGCGTAGGTCTTGGACGGGACGCTGGAGGCACCCAGGCCGGCCCGCAGGGGCACCACGTGCACGTCGGCGGTGGCTAGCACCTCGGGGACCCGTTCCGCGGGCTGATAGCCGACCACGGTCAGGTTCGGCAGGTCCTCGGCGGCCCGCCGAAGGTCGTCGGCCCGGACGCCACCTCCGTTGACGACGTAGGCCAGGTCGGGGCGGTGGCGGTGGCGGCGGGCCGCCTCGACGAGGAGGTCCAGCGACTGGGAGTGACCGAGGTTGCCGGCGTACATGACAACGGTCCGGTCGCCCAGGCCGTGTTCGGCCCGATAGGCGGTCTGGCGATCCATCGGCCGGACGGCGGCGGTGTCCACGAAGTTGGGGATGACCCGCACCACGGGACGCCGGTCGGGGGGCAGTGAGGCAACCTTGGTCGATACGTTGGCCGCTAGGTCGTCGGACAGGACGGTGACGGCGTCGGACCGGCGGTAGGTGGCCCGTTCGAGGGCCTGGAAGGCCCGGATGGCCCGGGGCGAGGTGAGGGCACCAACCTGGACGGCCACGTCGGGGAACACGTCTTGGACGTTGCACACCAGAGGGCAGCGGTGGCGGCGGGCCACCAGCCAGCCGGCCAGCCCGAGGGTCAGCGGTGGGGACACGGCGACCACGCCGTCGAACGGGCCGCGGGCCGCCAGGCCGGCCAGGGTGGCCAGGGTGGTGAAGCCCACGAAGCCCAGGGCCCGGGCCGCCAGGTTCGTCTTGTCGGTCGGGAAGGGGTGTAGGCGGACCACGGTGCCCGCCGGGTGGGTCCCCCGTCGGACCGGGCGGCCTCGCCACCCGTCGGCGACCCGATGTTCGGCGTACCAGGGCAGCGAGGTGACGACGTGCACGTCGTGACCGAGGTTGCCGAGGTGGTCAACGATGGCTGACACCACGACGCCGGTCGGGGCGGTGTCAGGTCTCAGGTGCGGGGTGAGGACGAGGAGTCGCACGGTCACGTCCCCCGGCCGGCCGGGGGACGTGACCCGGCTAGCAGGAGCCGCCAGGCCCGCTCCAGAGCGGCGGCCGAGGCCTCCCAGGTGCGGTCCCGGGCGGCGGCCAGGACCCGGGCGGCCAGGGCGGTGCGGTGGTCCCGGTCGGCCAGCAGGCGGTCGAGGGCCTCGGCCCACGCCGCCGGGTCACCGGCGCCCACGATGGCGTCGCAACCCTGTACCAGGTCGGCGGCCGGGGTGCCGTCGGCGACCAAGACGGGCACACCGGCTGCCATGGCCTCTAGTACGGGGATCCCGAACCCCTCGTAGGTAGACGGGAAGGCCACCACGTCGGCGTCGGCCAGGTGGCGGGCCAGGTCGCCGGCGGGGACCCGTCCGGTGCGGTCTATGCGCCCGGCATGTTCGGCCGTGGCGATGGCCCGGGCCACGTCGGCCTCAGCCGCTCCCCGTCCTCCGGTGAGGACCAGGCGGACGTCCGGGTGGCGGGCCGCTACCCGGTCGAAGGCCTCGACCAGCAGGCGATGGTTTTTGTGGGGGTGGGTGGTCGCCGGGTAGAGGACGGTCGGGGGTCCGACGGGAACCGACGGAGCGGAGGCGACGGTCTCGGCACCTACCGAGACGGTGACCACCCGGTCCGGGTCGGCGCCCAGGCGGTCGATGATCTGTCGGCCCACGGCGTCGCTGACCGCCACCACCACGTCGGCCCGGGCCACTGACCGGGGGACGGCCCGGCCTAGGTAGGCGCCCTTGACCGGCCC
>Ga0207965_1000102_pt1 | contig 22121 bp, 23 predicted proteins | sample Knorr_S23_td_O2m_FD_185609 | JGI IMG/M metagenome (GOLD analysis project Ga0207965, IMG submission 185609) | Marine microbial communities from Southern Atlantic Ocean transect - Knorr_S23_td_O2min_ad_571m_LV (SPAdes) (version 2) | ecosystem: Environmental > Aquatic > Marine > Oceanic | place...
TCTCCCGAATGAGGTCGTCACGCCGACGTAGCGTGTACGACCTTCTTCTTTCGCTTGTCGGATGGTCCTTAGATGAATCTCGGTATCCCGAAGGTTATGTACCTGATTCAAGTCGATGATGTCACGTCCCCAGTCTTGAAGGGACGTTTCTTGCTGATCAATACCTGCCTGTCTGCCGCCACCTGTTGAAATCTTTGTGGCAAAGAACAGGTCATCTTGAATGCCAAGTTCCTGAACGAGCTGACCAGCGACACCCTCAGAACTACCATACGTGGGAGCGGTATCGAAGAACCGTCCGCCCATCTCATGGAATAGTCGCAGCACTTCCTTTAAAGGAGCTCGCTCCTCACCGGAAGCACCCACACTGAACGTGCGTGCGCTACCTAAGCCTACGGCAGGAACCTCCTCACCCGAGGACGGAATAGCGCGCATGAGCAAGGGCCGTTCTTGAGCAAGCACTGGAAACTCATGCAGGAGCAGGGCAGCTGCCCCAGTTCCAGCACTGATCTTGAGCATGTCTCTACGTGAGATCTTCATCTCTCTACCTCTCAGGCTTGGGGGCAACCATTACTCTTCTGCCCCTCACCATAATCAAAAAATAAACCCGACGTTCGCTATTCGTATCGTTGGTATAACCGGTATCAGATCGTCTTCGTCTGTAGTACCGATGAGCCGCTTTAGGCCAAATCCGAGGCCAACATAGAAGTTCTTTTCTGGTCCTAGAAGCCAGCTGCGATTGAGATCAAAGCCGTAACCAAGGTGGGTCTGATCATTTACGCTGGTAATGCCCAACTTCGCACCGAATGCCCATCCGACAAGAGGATTCCCCGATGGGTAAAACCGCCAGAACACGTCTGCGTTAACATATCGCTCATCGTCTGCTGATAAGGTGGATCCACCGAAGCCAACTGTGCTGGTCCCAGAGATGACACGCTCGTACTCCGCATTGAAGAGCTGCAGCAGAAGTCCAAATGGGTTGGCAGAAAAAACCTGCTGCTTCCCAGGCTCTGTACTTTGTTGAGCGTTGAGTGGCAGCTCAGAAAATCCGAAGATCAGGATGACCACAGCAACCACGAAGCTGGCAGACTTAACCTTAACCATTGTCTTCTTCACCTTTCTTAGATCCGCCACAAGATATTACCTGAGGTATGGCAAGACCTAAACTAGAGAGTCTTCCACCTACTGCAAATTTCTACCGGATTGTTCTTAACTCCTTCCATCGCTCAATAAAACGCACCGCACCCTCGACAAATACTTCGGTGGCCAATCGTCCCTGCTCTGCCGTTGCTTCCTTGGGATCTCTCTCGCTCCATACACCTGTGCTAGACATCTGATCTGCTGACGTACCCTTACCCGTCTCTTCAGCCTTAAGACCTTCCGCTAGAAATACAGTGAGCGCAGTGGGATCCCCTGCGATCACGTCAGGGAGCATTCGTTCCATATGACTGGGCAATGTCAACTCTGCGGTTACCGCTGCTTCCAAGTCCACCAGATCCGGCATCAAATAGAGGCCCCTAGATGTCTCTCCGACTCCTCCGTGCCGATCAAATACTTGGGGATCTGGGATCTCCACAAGCCTACTCCGATCCTGAAAGGGAGCAGCAACTGACCCTAGGTTTACCGCAATACCTGAAGTTTCGTGATTGATGCGGTCTACGATAAAGGTTGTAGTTGCCTGATTTCCTCCGTGCGAGTTCAGGATCAAGAAACGCTTGAACCCGTGACGCATCAGACTTTCGGCGGCCTCGACGATCACCTGCTGTACGGTTTGAGATGACAACGAAATCGTTCCCTCAAATCCCATGTGATAAGGAGATTGCCCCGGAAGAAGGATTGGTGCGACCAATACGTCCGTGCGGGCAGCAATAAGCTTGGCCCGTTCGATTCCACTGTAGTAATCGGTACCGATAGGCAAATGAAGTCCGTGTTGCTCCAGGGCGGTGACCGGAATGATTACCATGTCGGTCCGGGTAAGAAGATCTCGTACCTCAGGGACAGTCATATGAGGAAGATAGTTTGGAACTTTTTCTTCCGACCAAACTGGACTGGTCTGAGCTACGGCAGGTGTTTGTAAGCACATGCCGATCAGCACGGCGACCACTAGACCTAGAGGGTGAATCGACTTCATGAGGAAACCTTCATCTGGGGGATTAGTTGTCTTTAGTATGACAGCATGAAGATGTTTAAAACGGATTGGCAAGTCGGCTTGTCATCTTATGTTCTTAGCAAATGAGCGACTTCGAACGAAAATACTTCCCTAAAGAGACATCCTGGTACTGAGGAGAGAACGGAATGACCGTTACAGGAATCCGATACACCCTTGTTGTAGGACTCTTGAATCTCCTCCTCGCTTCGCCGCTATGGCTTTCGGCACAATCCCCGGAACTCGTCTATATCTCGAATGTGAGTGCCACCCAATCCGCCGGACGCACTCTCACTAACGTCGAAGACCAAACCAGAGCAACACTAGATCGTCTGGGTGAAGCACTCCGGGAACAGGGCCTGAGTTATTCCGATGTAGTGGCATCGAATGTGTTCCTGAAGGACACCAGACACTTTCAAGGTATGAATGGAGTTTATCGTACCTACTTCGAAATTTCCCCCCCGACACGCGCCACTGTACAAGCTGATCTTTTGGAGCCTGACGCTCTCATTCAAATCTCAGTAGTGGCAACCGGAGAGTCCAAGGAAGTCATCACTCCGGAGGGTTTAAGATCTCCGGAACTCCCTTATTCCTGGGGAATCAAGGTTGGTAGCACCTTATTTATCTCCGGAGCAACCAGCAGGGATCCGGATACGTATCAACCGGTAACCGGTGATATGGCAACACAGACCCAACGGATTTTCGGAAACATTGGCTTTGTGCTAGAAGAAGCTGGTATGAGCTTCGGAGACCTGGTCAGCTGCCGAGTGTTTCTAGACGATCCCCGCGGATTCGCTGTGATGAATCAAGCCTATGCTGAATCCGTCTCCGCATCAGACCCTCCGGCCAGAGCGACGGTGCGCGCGAGTCTCATGAACCCCGTCTTTTCGACTGAGATTCAGTGTGTAGCCGAATCTTCTTCAGAGCGTAAGGTCGTGCGCGCTGAGGGCCGAGCACCTGGGCGACTCCCGTTTTCGCCCGGTATTGATACAGGCAGTCGCCTGTATCTGGCGGGAGTAGTTGGGCGAGGAAGCAATGCTAGCGAACAAACTCGCGCAGCACTGGACGATATCCGATCGACTCTTGAAGCCGGCTCGAAAAGCTTCGAAGATGTCGAGGACATATGGGTCTACTTAGCCGACGTTCGAGACCGAGATATCGTACAGACCATACTCAATGAGACAATTGGCGATGACATGCCTACACCGACGATTGTCGGTGCACGCCTCATGGGAAGATCAGGCGTCGAGATCCAAATGGTGATCGGTAAGACGCCCTGAAAAAGATTTAGAGATAAAGCTCCTCAGCACCTGTCAGTACTTTCTTCAGGGTGTCAGAAAACTTTTTGGGATCTTGGCCGCAATCGTAAAGTGGGGATCCACAACTTGTACAACTTCGTATTCCAGAACATGGCCCATCAGGAGCGATGATCCTCGCTCATCGTACCCGTAGTCAGCGATTAACCATCTCTGCAGCTCAGTGGTCGCGTGCTGAAGGGCCTGCAGAAGTGGCCGGGCACTCCCTAGAACGATGATGGCATCCTCAGTCTCGATTCTAGGCCAGCGGATCTGGCCACCCTTGATCAGGTCGACTGAAAACTCAACATCCATAGAGATCTCAAGGGCATTCCCGAGCACCTCGCCTTCACCCTGTCGGGCGTGACCGTCACCTATGAACAGGAGTGCACCAGGTTCAAAAACTGGTAACATCACCGTTACACCTTCGACCATCCCGAAGTAGTCGAGGTTACCGCCAAACTCTCCAGGAGTAGCCGTCCAGACTGCCTCTTTTCGGGGTGGCGCAACACCGACACAGCCAAGCATCGGTCGGAATGGAATCTCAATACCTTGCGCTCTCAAGGCCGGCGTGGACGGTCTGGCCACCCGAGCTTCGGTATCCACATCCCAACGCTCTCTTCGTGCCTCATCTTCAGCTTCGTAGCGCAGGAATGATGGGTCAGCTGCGTAGGGTGCAAGCACCGTATTCGAGTAAGCCCAGTCACGGTTTGGTTCAATTTTCTCCAATCGCACCACGAGAACGTCACCCGGTTCTGCTCCCTCTACATAGAACGGTCCGATTTGAGGGTTGGGTCCCTGGGCAACCTGGTCACTATTCCAGTCCTGGCCTCCGGCATCGATGGTCCGAGTCACAACCCGATCTCCAGGTCGAATTCTAAGAGCAGGCGGGTGTGCAAATGAGAAGGTGTTGTAGTACTCAGTCGCCTCGAACTGATGTGTGGTTTGGGCTGATGCTGGCACATGGATCATGCTAACCACGAACAGCACTAGGAGCGGTCGGATATCATTTACTCGGATCATTGGTTTCACTCCTATCAAGTGCTGGTAACGTGCTTCACTTCATCTTATGGGAGGACCACCTGAACCGCAGTGGGCATAAGCCAATCTCTGCATGTTCATCCCATCCCCAACTGTTCGAACCTCTCGTTACCGATGCGGTAGCTGGGCCAATCGTTGTAATCAAAATGCCACCATTCTGCTTCATATACTGAAAACCCTTGAGCCTCCATAGCTTCGCGAAGGAGTTCCCGATGCCATCGTTGCCGATCTGTTCCTCCCGGATAGTCAGGATAGGAACGCGGTGACATCTCATCGTATCCACCGGTCATCGTAACCGGAGCACCTGTTTCAAGGTCGTATAGTGTCAGATCTACAGCACAGCCGCGGTTATGTCTCGAACCATCAGCAGGGTTCGCTACAAAAACCCGTAGCTCCTCCGGGGTTGCATCCCAAAACATCTTAGTCACGTACCATGGCCGGTATCCATCATGAATCAGGAGGCCATAGCCCTGTTCACCGAGCCAATGATGCGCCCGCACAAGAGCCTCTGCTGCCGGGCGTTGTAGAAATGCTCTGGGCTCAGAATAGAAGATCTCGCCCATAAAGTTGTTTGTAGTCGCATAACGAATGTCCAACAGAATCGTAGAGTCGAGAGCCACCAGTTCTGCGAGATCTGCAGGCCGGAAGTCACCATCTTCTTCTGGGGGAGAAGCAGCAAGGGCTTCTATGAGCAACTCTTCCGGCGCCCGAATGGGTGTGATACGGAACGTGCCACCATCTTCGGCACCGAGTGAGAGTCGAGTAAAAGCCTGGCCGTCCACCAACAGCATTTCTGTACGGCCACTCGCATCGGCTACCATCTCCACCATCACGTTGGAGTCGGTCTCAAAAGCTCCATTAGTTGAAGCTGAGAGTTGGAGCCTAGCACCACCCCAAAATAGCAGCACTAGGCTTCCGTCTTCCTCCAGCACTGAAACAGTATCTGAGCCCGAAGCATACTCACCGATAATCGGACGCCAAGATTCCGGCACGTCTGGTGGCATTAGTCCCAGCGAGTCACTTGAAGTATCTGCAACAGTGCATGAGGCTAGGATCCAAAGGATTAGCGGGGCTCTGTTCATGTTCATGACCTAGTCCTGGGATTCTGGACAGGGCGGATAGTGCTCGACCTTGTCCCGTCCAGACCACCCAGCACCCTTCGCAAACCACTCACCACATTTCTTGGTCATATGGTAAAATCCCCTGGCCATCAACTCACCGTTCTCGTTGTAGTATTCGAAAAGCCCGTCTCCACGAGGGTCACCATTTTCAAAATTATATTTTCCCTCTAACTGTCCACTCTCGTAGTACTCTTCATAGGATCCATGCAGTGCACTATTTAGATATGTGCCCCTGGCCATCAACTGACCACTCTCATAGTGCTGCTCAAACGGCCCTTCCCTCTCCAGTACACCGCATTCCGGGCAAGCTGGTTCTCGGTCACTAATCTCTCGAGGGCACTTATGACATAAGACTAGGGTCATATCACGATTCGGCTATCTGTAGCATAGGCTTGGGCAACAATCTTGTTCACGAGCTCCAACAAAATCCAGCGATAGCTTGAAGCATCTGCCGGAGGATCAGCAATAGAGACTCGCCTCACCCTGAGTTCATAAAAGAAGCCTGGTTCAAAATTGAAACCCTCTATTGGATCATCGAAAGTCTCCCAATTCCCTTCCGGATTAAAGCGAACCTGCAGACATGTGGTAGGGAACATGAAGCCCATGCATTCAACTCGCTCAGGGCCCACAAACAAGGTCAGCTCCTCTGAGTCCGGCTCTATGAGTCCGCATGCAAGTAGAAGCGCGCAGAGCATGAGAAATCGAGTCTTTCTCATTCCCAAATCCTGTTTACGAGTCCCTTGCCCCAGTGGTACACGCTATAGAGAGGAGACCTGCTAGATCTAGTCGACTTTCCTCTGCATATGCTCTTTCTTCGAAACTCCGCGTAGCAATAGATAAAGGAACAAGCCCGTTCCAAGTGGGATGAGTAGGAATACGACCCTTAAGGGCAAAGCCTCCACCCCTACGAGTCTCGGAACGATGATGAGAGCCATCAACAGTAGATAAGATACGACCAAGGCTAACCAAGCTTTCATCCGTCTAAATCCTTAGACACAGGCAAACAGGCACACCGCAAACACTAGTATTCTATTCATGGCCTCATTCTGCTCCCGGCAGCCTCAGGCTCGCAACTCAGATCGTAGTCAGGTGAGTCTCTGGCCACAGTACCGGCAGTAACCTGCTTGATGGTCTTTCTCTAGACTTCCGCATCCAGGACAACTCTGGATGGGCGCATTTAATATTTTCCGGTGAGACGCATTCTGTTGGACGAACTCAGCTGAAAACAAACCGGTGGGTACAGCAATCAGCGCGTAACCCAGGACCATCAGGATCGCTGCCAGCGCTTGACCAAGGCCGGTTTGGGGCGTCACGTCCCCATAGCCCACGGTTGTCAGGGTCACAATACTCCAGTACAAGCCACGAGGTATGCTCGTAAAACCGTTTTCCGGTCCTTCAATGAGGTAGATCATGGACCCGATGACGACCGCAATGCTCATCACAGTAATGAGGAAAACCGCGATCTTGAATCTGCTTGCCTTCAAGGTCGCTACAAGGACCTCGGCCTCACCCATGTACTGCACCAGCTTAAGGATCCGGAACACACGCACAACCCTGAGGATGCGAACATCTGCAAGTACTTCGATTCCAGGGATCAGCAGGCTCAAATAGGTCGGGATCACCGAAAAAAGATCGATTAGTCCGAAAAAACTCAGGGCATATTTCTTCTTAGATGCTACACACCAAAGGCGGGCGACGTATTCAATTGTAAACACGCCTGTGAAAAACCACTCTGCAAAACGCAACTTTCCATGATGGCGCTCTGCTATCTCCGGAACAGAATCGAGCATCACGACTGTCACACTGCTCAGAATCGCCAAGATCAAGGCTATGTCAAAAAGCTTACCTAACCGAGTTTCCGCTTCGAAAATGATCCGATAGGTCGCATCACGTGCCGGTCCAGGGGAACCCCAAAAATCAAATCTGGTTAAAAGACTCATCCGGCCATCTTAATTCGAGTTATGATCATCTAGGTATTCTAGCGATAGCTGAGGGGATTTTGACCCTCACCCGAGCATTTGAGAGCCCTGGAGACCTATGAAAATTCGTCAGCTAACACTTCTGGCACTCGCGTCCTTAATGGGTTGTGACGATCCCCATTCCTTCACACCACCTATATGCACGGCACAATTCGTTTACGGTATCAGCGTGGACGTGGTGGATTCAGGGTCAGGAGCCCCACTAGCTGACAGTGCAACGATGACACTGCGTGATGGCAGCCACGTGGAGAGCGCCACGCTGAGCCCGGATGGTCTGACCATGAACGGTGCCGGAGAACGCGCAGGCAACTACACCGTGGCTGTAGCTCGTCCTCAGTACCATAACTGGGTCCGAACCGAGGTCCAGGTGGACGCTGATGAGTGCCATGTAATCCCGGTCAAACTCAGAGCGGAACTCCAGAAGATCTCTAGATAGATGCCGATTCCTAAGGGTCCACGATTCGGATTAGGAACTACCCTTTCCTATATCCGGAATCCTTATGGATTCTTCGAAAGATCAGTTCGCAGATACGGTCAGCCCTTCGGCTGTCATACGATGGGTGGGCCCTTGGTTCTTTCGGGACGCCCTGAAGATGTCAGGGATATTTTTCGGGCTGACCCGATGATCTTCGAGCCCTGGAACACCGACGTCCTCAAGCCAGTTCTTGGGAGCAATTCAGTAATTCTCACCAGTGGGACGAAGCACCGGGAATACAGGAAGCTCCTAGTCCCTCCGTTTCATGGCCAACGAATGCGCTCATACGCACAACGTATGGCTACAGCAGCTCACGACTGCGCAAGTAAGTGGCATGAAGGAGAGGACTTCAGGGCTTACAATTTCACTCAATCAGTCTCGTTAGAGGTAATTCTCGACACAGTATTTGGGGTTACAGATCTCGTAGTGCGCAGCGGGCTCAAGGCGCTTCTCCCCGAACTGTTAAATCTCGGGAACGGGTTACCGATGTTCCTCAAATTCCTTCGTCTGCCGGTGGTCCCTAGTTGGAGACGTTTCATAGCTGTAAGGAAGCAAACCGATGAACTCATCGGGCAACTGATCCGAGATCGTACGTCCTCTGATGATCGAGGAGATGACATCCTCTCCATGTTACTCGAAGCTGAATATGACGATGGATCTCGCATGGATGAATCAGAGGTACGAGATCAGCTGCTCAGCATCCTCTCAGCTGGACACGAAACAACAGCCATTGCCATGGCTTGGACACTCTACTGGCTGCATCGCCATCCCGAAAAACTAAATCGTCTGCTTGAAGACATATCAGAACTGGCTCCAACCGGTGATCCAGAGGCACTGACCCAGATACCCTACCTGGACGCGGTCGTAAATGAGAGCCTCCGAATTCATCCCGTACTTCCTGATCTAGCCCGAAAACTCTGCCAAGATGCAGAACTGATGGGTTGCAAACTCAAGGCAGGTACAGCTGTAGGCGCGGTGGCATTCTTGACCCACAGGGATCCGGATATTTACGAAGAACCTGACGAATGGATTCCTGAGCGTTTTCTGGATCGCAAGTTCAGTCCTTTCGAATTCTACCCATTCGGAGGGGGGAACCGCCGTTGTATTGGGGCAGCTTTCGCAAGCTTTGAAGCCAAAGTTGTTCTTGGGACCGTACTACGTGCATATCGCTTTGAGTTGCTTGATGACCGACCACTGAGTGTGGAACGCCGGCATATCACCCTCATGCCTCGCGGCGGCGTACGAATGAGGTACCTCGGCCAGCGGTAACCCGAGTTCTACTACAGCCGCTTTCTCCTGGCCGTGGCCCACCTAACCAAATGCATCCGGCCTTTTTTTCTTTAAGTCCGGATATGGAGTGCTCACCTTCCAGATGATCCAAAAAACAACGAGCAACGCCACAACCGCAATGGCCAAAACCCACTCCGGAAATACCGTTTCTTCTGTGACCCACCCCATGCGCTGTGGTATAAGTCCAAGGGCATTGTTCCCGAAATGCCAAAGCATAGCTGGGAAAATTGAGCCTGTGAGCAAAACCACAGCGGCAAAGATCACCCCGAGATAAGCGGTTGGGATCAATCGGAAGAGATCAACGTGAAAGAGTCCAAAAATTCCACCCACGACAAGGCAGACAATCACCGGACTCCAGGTTTTTCTTAGGCCATGTAGGAGTACCCCTCGAAATGCTAACTCTTCTAGAATCCCAGGCATAACACATATGAAGAATATGAGTTGCCATAGAGGTATCTCCTCAGGCAACAGCGCTTCACCGAAAGCCTCGAGTACACTCTGAGGTACTGGAAAAAGATATGCATCCACTAGAGTGCTGAGGCCGATACCCGTGAGATAGGCGGCTGGAATCCCGACGAGTACAGCCAGCAGCACCGCGGGGTGCACTGGCCTCAACGCGAAGACTTTCCGTGGGTCTAGCCCATATCTCCTTACCATTAAGAGTGATCCACCAAGGAAGATCACGCCCAGGTTCAGGATTATCTGCCCCTGCAGGGTTAGCTCACCACCAACCCAAATCGCGGTAAGGAAAAAGACCACCCACATCCCCACAAACCAGCGAAGTACATGCCGCGGAAAGAGGGCAGGCCCTCCAAGCAAATCGGCCTCATCCAGATCGGAACTTGATATGAGACGCTCAGTTAAGAGGGTCCGTTGGGTAAGGCGGCTAGCCCACCACGACGCACCAGCGGTAGAAGCGAAAGCTATCGCTAAGAACAGCCAGTCATACTCCCCTACCATGATTTCCCGCACCGCTACTCCGACACCGGCGATGGGCACAAGAGCGATAGCGGAACGCAAATCGAGGCCAGGTAAGATCCCTGCCAGTGACGGCACCAGGAATACCAAGAAAAGCGGGAGGAAGTAGATCTGGTACTCCTTATAGCTCTTCGCGTAGCCCGATATCAGTAGCAGAGTGCTCGAAATGAGCACGGTTAGAGGAAGGAACAAGATCAGGATGAGGACCAAGTCCAGCAGTGATAACGCCACAGCAAGATTCTCGGGAAGCTCCAAGAGCCCAAGCACGAGATAGGCGAGAAGATTCAGGACATTGATCACCACCACCACCACCCCTACCGCAATGATGCCCATCTGCTTGGCAGCAACAATCTCCGACCGACTCGCTGCTGAGGTGAGCAGCGTCTCCAGCGTGCCTCTTTCTTTTTCACCAGTGATGGCGTCCACGGCCATGATGGAGCCACCCGATAGCATCAGGAGGAGCAGAAACGGCGTTAACGCCATTCCCAGGAGCGCGCCCCCTTCTTTCTCCGCACTAGCAGTGTTTTCCGTCTCTACGGAAGCGAATTCCTCCCTGCCCACGGGAAAGCCGCCAGCGAGGTAGACACTATCCCTGAGCTCCGAACGCACTTCCCTGATCCGGGCATCAAGTCGATCATGGGCCCTGCGGGAAAAGTCACTGTTACCGCGGAAGCGCAGGCGAATAATAGGCAACTGCAGTTCAGGGGCAGTCCCTCCATCCGACCCTTCTTCAATCTCAGGTGCTACTTCGTCCTCTTCGGGATCAAGGGTATCAGCTGCTATTTCTTCGGCACGACTTCTCTCGTAAGCCTCAGGGGAAAGCGCTTCAATCACGAGATGGATCTCTCCTGCTTGCAGGAGGGAATCGGTATTTGTGACTTGTTGCCGCTCAAAACGCACTACCGCTTGAGAGGTATCAGGGTCGTTGGCTTCGAGTGCTAGGGCTGCTGAGACAATTTCCAGACCCCATTCGGCTTCATCCCCTGACAGAGCATACTCGTAGACCGTGTCCTCTAGTCTTTGCTCCTCAGAGTTCCCGATCCACTGCATTACGAGGATGTAACCCGGCACAATCACGAGGGGCGCGAACACAGAGATCAGGAGGACACGCGCATCTCGCATGAGTCTCTTGATCTCACAACGGAAGAGTGTGCCCAATACAGACGTATTGTCCGACCGCTTAGGACTCACAGGCTAGTCCTAGGTTCTCCTGGGCTGGCCATTGCCTTCGCGCTCTGATCTTCAGCTTGCATTACTTCGTGGACAAAAACGTCTTCGAGATAATGTTTCCCAGTGGCCTGCCTATGCTCTTCAAGCGTTCCCAGTGCAAGGATCCGGCCCTGATGGATGATCCCGATACGATCACACAGCTTCTCTGCCTCGCTCATGATGTGCGTGGAAAAGATGATCACCTTCCCCTCATCCCGTAGTTCGTGGATCACATTCTGCATCTCGAGTGCGGCCATGACATCCAAGCCCACGGTAGGTTCGTCGAAAATGAGGATGGGAGGATCGTGCACGATGGTTCGAGCGATAGAAATCTTTTGTTTCATACCGCTGGATAATTTCCCTACCCGGGCTCCCGCGTATTCACGAATACCGAATCGGTCGATGAGCTCCTCGACGCGCTGATTCACTTGGTTGGCAGGATACCCGTTGATACGGGCGAAGAACTCTAGTGTTTCCCGACCGGTCAGGCGTGGATACAGAGCGGTAGAAGCCGAATAGAAACCCAGACTTCGCCGAACGGCCTCGGGGTCGGCAAGTACATCGTATCCGTTTAGGGACGCGCTACCTCCGGTAGGCTTCAGGATCGTCGCCAACATTCGGAGTGTTGTTGTTTTTCCGGCTCCATTGGCTCCTAAGAGGCCAAAAACCTCACCGGGCTGACAGTCAAAATCGATACCGTCGACGGCACGGACCTCTCCACGGGACTCGTCCCAGAATGACTTCTGGAGTCCTTCGACCTTTACGTTAGCGATTGCCATTCTCTATGCCTGTTTGCTTTGGTGTCGAAGACACTTGAGTTCTCATTTCAGACCCTCCGAGCTGTTCCGGCCAAGTCTCGAGCGAGATGACGATTTGAATATCTTGCTAAATTTCGAGAATCTCCCATCCGGCGAGAGCAGGATAAAATCCTCTGTCTTGAGCAATACCCGAGCGATAAGCAGACACGCGGTCACCATCGCCAGTAAGACTGCTAGCGTTTCCGCGATCAGAGGCCACAAGAAAACCCCGTTGATCGCATCCCGGATCATCATGGCAGCGTTGGCCACAGGAATGGCGGCAGTGAGAGGCGTGAGGGTCTGATCGGTCTGCTGACCCATCAGAATAGGCATCATAGCCAACAAGAAAACTGGACCGACCATCGCTTGGCCGTCCTTAAACGTTCTTGCAAAAGCAGCGAGAATCATCATGGCAGCTGCGAAAAACAGTGCTAAAGCGATGGCCGCCACAATCATCACCGGGAGCGCCAAGAACGGAAGGCTGAACTGGAATGCATTTGCAGATTCACCCAAGTCCATGAGTAATGGCCCCATGATCACGCCCATCGATGCGAACATGGCAACCACGTTTAATACGCCCGCCAAGATTCCCAGTGTCGCTACATAGAAATACTTCGATGTGACCACGCTCAGGCGTGATGCCGAGACAGTCATCAGTGTTTCCCAGGTCGAGCGTTCCCGCTCCCCGGCTGTACTGTCTATGGCCGGCATCAGGCAGCCCATAGCAATCATCAGGACCAGAAACATCGGGATCATCATTCCCATAAGTAGCGTGCCGATATCTTCCTCTGTGGAAACATTATCTTGGACAATCTGAAACTGCTCGTGCTCGGTTTCCGGTATACCGAGAGCTGAAGCCTGCTGGCTTAGCCATTCACTGCGATAGTCAGCGATCGTGCTTTCCACCCGAGCACTAGCCTGGCTGCTTCGTCCGACGGCGCGATCGTAACGGATCAGAACCTGGAAATTGTCTTCTAGCGCTGAACCTTCATCCGTTGGCGGAAGAAACTCGACTAACGCATCCAGGTCACCAGCACGAAGAAGCACCATAGCAGAGTCCTCGCTGAGAACATCTTCCTGGATCTCTAGGTTCGTCTGGGCGCCCAAGGTATCTACGAGCGCAGAGTGCTCGGACGGCGGATCGAGAATCACGAGTCGTGAACTCTCCCGGTCCATTTGGCCCAGAACGAACATGAGCCCGGTCATCATCACCCACATCATGATCGGATACATGAACACGGGCACTAGGATACCATTCATCACGATAGTCCGATCTCGGAACGCCGATCGAAGCTCACGACGATATAAAACCCAGATATCAGACCAGTTCACAGAAATTCCTTCTTGGTGGCGCTACCAAAGAGGCCAGACTCATATTGCGTGAGTAGTAGGATGTTAAGCCTCGGGAAGATATGTGAAATCACTGTTATCACACACACAGCGGCATGAACTATCGCGGCGAACGGAGCATGAAATGAATAGATGGTTTTTTCCAAGAGTGTTGTTGCTGGCCTTCAGCCTACTACTCGCTTCCTGTGCGAACTCTCCCCAGCCGACTGTTGAGTCGCTATCCGGGGATGGAGAATATCAAGTCATGACGTATACCGACTTCCCAGATGTGCCGGAATTCGGTGATGCAACGATCTACTATCCGCTAGACACTCGTGGATCGATCGGTGGAGTCGCGATCGCACCAGGGTATACGGAACGACAGAGCCATATCGAGTGGTGGGGGCCTCTATTGGCGTCTCATGGTTATGCAGTGCTAGTGCTGGACACGAACGATAGAAGGGATCGCCCGAATCTAAGAGCAGATGCATTGATTGCGGCCGTGAGAACCCTCAAAGCTGAGAACAGCCGGAACGGCAGTCCCCTGATGGGCAGGATCGATGGCGGAAAAATGGCAGTCATGGGCCATTCTATGGGCGGAGGTGGCACTCTGATCGCAGCGAACGAACACGGGGAGGAAATACAGGCGGCGATTCCCTTCACTCCGTGGGAGCCAGGTGGTCCGTTCGATAATATTACTGTTCCCACACTCATCATTGCCGGCTCCGCAGACCGGATCGCTGGAGTGGATGACCATGCTTGGAGACACTTTCAATCCATCCCAGAATCAACGACTAAAGTCTACATGGAGATCGATGGCGGAAATCACTACATCGCGGACACTAACCGGGGAACGGATCTCGCGACTGTCGGGCGCTACGGGATCGCCTGGTTGAAGCTTTATCTCGATGAAGATGAACGCTATCGAGACTTTATCTATGGCGAATACCAGACGCCTGATGCAGGGAAATTCTCGAGGTACGTAACGAACCCCTGATTCTAGCCGGGCTCATCCCACTTATCTGCGACTATAGCACACCTAGAACTACCCTGGCTCTATGTGCGACCAGTCTATTTCAAGTCCTGGAGGACAGGGCTCATAGGTCTTCTCTAGACCAGCTTCAATCCAAGGGCCACAAGCCACGCCCATGTTACGGGTGCCATGTATAATTAGCTCACCGTACTCGTCATAGTTCTCCCAGGGTCCATGCCAAAATCCTTGCTCAAGGGTTCCTGACATCTTGAGCTGAGGCGTCGAAAGAGATCCGATTTCAGTAAGAAAAACAGGGCCAGAATAAGGCTCCATTGTCTCTGGATCCAAGAACTTGTTTGGATCAGCACCGCTTGAAATCAGTTCACTCAAATCCCTGGGTGTCTCCAGAAACAGATCGCGCACATAGCCCTCGTACATCATGCCCGCGAGGCCAAGGCCGAGCAGAATCAACAACAAGGTCCCACCTAGCTTTATGATCACTGATCAACCTTCGTGTAGATGACAAAGAATTTTTCTTCGAAGAGATCCACCTCACGCGACACCACGAAGCCAGCATTCGCCATCCACTCCGCCACCTGCTGGGGGCTAATCAACATCTCCGGCTGATTACCATGTGGAACACCCGGTTGATTCATATCATAGTCTACCACGACCATACGGCTCCCAGGGGCCATGTATGAGGCAACGGCTAGCAGGTAAGACTGACGCTCGTCGATGTGATGCAGCACATCATGGAAAAAAGCCACATCTACATCACGACGAGGTAGGTTCGGGTCCGTAAACTCGCCAAGCACGCTCTGTACATTCTCTAGCCCTGCTTGTCTGGCTTTCTCGTCGATCATGGGGAGGAATCCCTGGTCGACCTCAACCGCTAAAACCGTTCCAGTTGTGCCTGCGGCGCGTGCTAGCGGTACTGAGAACACACCCGTCCCGGCACCGAGATCTGCCACCACCTGACCCTCTTCGATTCCGATCAGGGAGACGACATTCTCAATTTCCAGGCTCCCCAAACGTCGACCACTCTCAAGTACTAGCGCCCACTGCTCTGCTGGACGGCCACCGAGTTGGGCATCGAGGGGACCCGAAACAACCAAGGCCATCAAGGCGGTCACGCACGTGACATTCAAGAATCTAGGCATGTACTTATCTCCTTTCAGGTTCACGTGGCGAGCTCGAGATGGCGAAGATGAGACCACCAAGAAGTACGGTCAATAAACCAAGCACTGACTCAACCGGTCTCCCCTGGAGGGCCCAATACATCACCCAACCCGATACAACGAGGAACACTATAGGGGTGGCAGGATAACCCCATGCACGGAATGGACGTTCGACTTCTGGGCGGCGGATCCGCAACACAATTACGCACGAAACTGCCAGGCTCGAGAACAACGTAAGAGTGAAGCCGGCATATTGCTGGATCTGATCGATCCGGCCCGAGAGAACGATGATTGAAGTCACGATTCCCTGCGCAAGAAGTGCCGCGACTGGAGCACCTGTCGATCGAGTCTTGGCAAGGAAAGAGAACGGAGTAAAGTCACGTCCCAATGCGTAGTATACCCGTGGTCCAGCGAGGGTCATCGCAGAAGCTGAGGCTAGTATGGACGTGCACAATACAATCGTAACTAGACTCACACCCCGTTCACCAAACAGGGTACGCGAAGCTACTAATCCTACTTCCGCCTGTCCGGCTAACTCATCTACACTTGCTCCATAGAAGTAGACGGCGTTTAACCCTAGATACAGGAAAAGCACAACCACTGTACCTAGAAGCAAAGCACGAGGAAGATCGCGCTGAGGATCCTTCATTTCACCTGCCACATAGCCCGCTGCATTCCAGCCTGTAAAGCAAAACATGACGAAGATCAGTGAGGTGCCAAACGCTGCGAATGTTTCGGTTCGACTCAATTCCTCGAACGTGGCCGATACGGTGGTGAGATTGGCTACGTCTCCACGACCGAAAGATGCCGCCGCAAGTATGATGGCCACGATCCCAGCCACCTTAAAAACTGTTATCAAGTCATTGAAGCTGGTGCCGGAGCGGACCGCACGCAGATGAATCGCAACCAGAAGCCATACCAGGCCCACAGCAATGAGATTACTCAGAGATATTGCACCCGCGGCCGTTGGGTCTTCCGCTAAGAAGGGGAAGAAATGGCTGAGATACGCAACGAAACTCTTCGTTGCTGCAGCAATGGCTGCTGAGAAACCAGCAACCAGTGAGACAAAGGCGCTCATGAACCCCAGAGCCCGACCGTAAGTCTCACGAAGATAGACATACTCTGCCCCAGCATGCGGCATCATCGCGCCTAATTCGGCATAGCAAAGAGCACCTAGTAGGGCGAGGATGCCCCCGATCACCCACAGCAGGAATATGATCGGGGGATGTCTGATGTCAGCTGCCTGGAATCCAGTTGTCGTGAAAATCCCAGCGCCGATGATGTTGGCGATCACAAGGGCCGTTGCAGACCTCAGTCTCATGTGCCGCTGCAGCGCACTCTGGGTCCCTCGGGTGGGCACGGTCAGGGCTTCTCCGAACTTGCTGTTTTATTGATGACCTAAGATACCGACTCGGAAAGTTATCGTGTCCCCATGAATGCCGCATATTGCGATAACCGGACAATTCATGTCGCCATAGACGTGCAACTCTGTACTGATGACTCGCGTCAGCCTATCGATTGAGGTATCAATCTTTTGAATGCAGGCTGTTTTTCACCACTCCTATCCCGAGCGTAAACAGTCATGAAATTCTTGCTAAACCCATTGATCCTGTGGGCCGCTCTCGTTCTCGCTGCTTGTTCAAGCATTGAGAACGACAGCGCAACCATAATCCGAACAGCATTCCACGACTTTAGTGTCGATACAGTCACTGGAGGATTGGTTCACCCATTTTCGATGGTGTTTACGCCAGAAGGCGATCTTCTGGTCACAGAGCGACCGGGAAGGCTCCGTATCATCAGGGATGATGTTTTAATTGACGACCCGGTCGAAGGCCTGCCAGAGATCCTGGCGATTGGTCAGGGTGCTATGCCACAAGACGGGCGTGAGCAAGCTGGCATGCGAGACCTGATACTTCATCCTGACTTTGCAGAGAATCGACTTCTCTACCTGAGCTACACGAAGCCAGGCCCTGATTCTCTAGGAAATATTGCTGTAGTTCGGGGACGTTTCGAGAACGACCGCTTGTCCGATGTCGAAGAACTGTTTCACGCTGACGCATTCGGGAATGGGAGCAATAGAAGTTCGCAGTGGGGTGGACGTCTCGCTCTCGATGGCAAAGGGTATCTCTTCATCACGATCGGTGATCGACAATGGCCTTCCGAGGGAGATCTAGCGGCGCATCCATCTCAAAACCTTGCTAGCCACAATGGAACCACTATTCGCCTACACGAAGACGGTCGTGTTCCTGAAGACAACCCTTTCGTAGGCCAAGACGGAGTGCATTCTGAGATTTGGACGTATGGTCATCGTAACGCTCAAGGACTCGCTCTCCATCCAGAGACAGGGGATCTTTGGCTCAACGAACACGGACCACAGGGGGGTGACGAGCTGAACCTGGTCCGTCCGGGACTGAACTACGGATGGCCAGTCGTAGGTTTCGGCGTGAATTATCGAACAGGGATCGCAATTCACAGTGCCACCCACCAGGATAGTATGGAGCCTCCCGTACACATCTGGGTTCCATCAATCGGCGTCACCGGCATGCTTTTCTATACAGGCGCTGCTTTCCCTGATTGGCGAGGGGACATGATCGTCGCAAGCCTCAGGGGAGAACAATTGGTTCGTCTCACCCTAGATGGGCAGCAGGTGGCGAGAGAAGAAACGTTAATTAGTGGGATGGGACGCATCCGAGATGTTCGACAGGGACCGGAAGGCATTATTTATCTAGCAATGGACGGTGACGCACGCGGCTTCGATGGTGACCCTACCCCAATCGTGCGCTTGATTCCTACTAGAGTGCGCTGACAAACGCATAACGGTCTGATGGATACGATCCAGACCACATGGTCTGAGAGGTCTCCCTAGAAAGGATTCGTCGCGAACACCGAAAATTCGGGAATAAAACCGCGACTATCCACTTTCAGGGCTCCAACAATCGCATCAGCAATTTCCTGGGGCCTTAATTTCTTGTCTGAAAGCTCACGCTCGACACCAGCCTTGGCAGCAAAACTGGTCATCACCTCACTCGGATTCACCAACATCACCCTCACGTTGTGGCGTCGAAGTTCATCACGCCAACACTCTGTCATGCCACGAACCGCGAACTTCGAGGAGCCATATGCGGTGCGTCCGCTGCTCCCCTTAAGACTCGAGGTAGAGGAAATATTAATCAGTTCACCACTACCCTGTTTGATAAACTGCCTAGCCGCTTCCCGTGCCATCAGAAATGTTCCGAACACGTTCGTCTGGTAAATACCCTGCAATTCCTCGAGAGTCGTATCCACCAGCGGCTTGAACATCCCGTAACCGGCGTTGTTGACCAGAATATCAAGCCGGTCATGCCGTTCGATCACGGTGCTCACAGTGCGGACAGCATCCTTCTCATTTCCTACATCACCCGCTATCCAGTCCAGTCCTAATTCTTCCGCGGTGTTCCTCACAGCCTCTTCGCGGCGTCCCGTAATGGTGACCTTGCATCCCTGGTGCATCAGTGCTTCCGCAATCGCTCGCCCAATGCCTTCACTGCCACCAGTCACGAGGGCAACTGTATCCCTGAGTTCCATGTAATCTCCCGAGCTAGGCGAAGACAAACCAACACAGTAGCTAGCCTATAACTAATCCCTTCCAGAAAGTTATCCATACCACTGGATAATCTGAGATCCCTAGTATTTCTTGCTGCTGCGCCAATATCGATTTATGCCAATTCATAATTCCCACGGCCACCCTTATCCAAGAGGATTAGGTCCGTACTTATTGGACCCTTTCCTCCCAGGTGACAAACTGATGAACACCGTGGTAAATACGAAGAAGAAGAACCAGACAGCTCCTATCCCAAAAGCTATATCCTCTGAGTAGATCGGAACCCCAGACCATCCTCTAAGAACCACCGTGGGTTCGCTAGTGCCACCAAACAACGCCCATCCCACCTGTAACACTGGACCAACCGTCCATAGAACAAACCCGATCCAACCGGGGAAGTTGAGATCATGAAGGCGCTTCACGGCACCAACTGTGAAGGGCCAGGTCACTAGGAGAAGGGCGCATGTGAACAGCAGGCCATCATCACTTGCGATCCTAGCAACACCCAGAATAAGAGCAGACGGGATAAGAAATCTGGTCCAAAAAACAACAACCGGAATTCGGCCCTCAGGAGACCACCAGAGCTTAGTCACCGCAAACGCAACGCCTCTTCAATCGCTGCCTCAACCAGCGGCACCATCACCTGATATCCAGCCTCGTTGGGATGCACACCATCTTCCGAAAGCGCCGACTTTAGGCCCTGTCGCTCATCCGCCATCACGGTATGGTAGTCCAGATAGACCACGTCACGGTCGGATGCGTATTCCTTCAGCCACGCATTGAGCTCAATGATCTTTCCTGCAGGTTCCAGTCCTGGCCGCCACCTATAATCGTATACCGGCAGCACAGACGAGAGCACAACGCTGATACCGTTCGCTTCCGCAAGCTCCACCATCGATATGAGGTTGTCCTCAATCATAGCGAGCGTCGAGGGGCCGGTATTGCCAGCGATATCGTTTGTTCCTGCTAGGATGACCACAACTGCTGGATTCAGGGCAATTACGTCCTGGCGAAAACGAACCAGCATCTGTGGCGTCGTCTGTCCGCTAATCCCTCTGCCCACATAGGGTTTCCCTGGAAACATCGAGTCAAAATACCCTGCCCATACGTCTGTAATGGAATTGCCGTAGAACACAACACGATGCTCGCCTGGCTGCGGCATCCCAAGTCGCGCATTGTTGTCACGGTAGCGAGTGAGAGAGCCCCAATCATTAAGCAACTCATTCTCCTGCCCCACAAGCTGTGCGGTGGTGGGCAGATACGAAAAGTTGATGGCTGCCACGCATAGCGGTATAAGCAGATAGGACATCCTCACATCCATACTCAATTTGATGGGAACCCCAGAATCGTTGCGATTTCCGCGACCATAGCGATCTGAGTACCGTCCGGGCTAATCGCAAGGCGAGAGATCGAAATATTAAGGTCTGAGAAATCCGCTATGGGCATCCACTCATCCAGGCTAAGGGACCAGGCGTAAACTACAGAACCAGAAGCCATCAAGAGCGAACCGTTGGGTGCCCAGGCATGAAAGTCTCCTCCGGAGACTGCCTCAGCAATCGGCTCGGGCGATGTGCGCTCCGAGGGTAATCGCATGATCGTTGCGGTGCCATCCTCGTGAACTTGAGCATAGCTGACATCATCGGAACCCGGGATTCGCTGGATGGAGCGACCGATGTTCCGAGTGATAACCTCAGTTTGGCCAGTCGGCACGTCAGCACGCTGCAGTGTGGCGGGATCGCCGAGCACAAATAGTACGAGCGTGCTCTCATCCACCCAAGCGTGGTAACCCACGGGTGCTACATTTGGCAGGATAACAGCCCCATTCGCGCCATCAAGATCGAAACGCCAGAGCCTTTGGGTAGAATCTGCCTCTACACGGATAACCGAAATACCAGATCCGTCAGGAAGTGGAGTGGCTGAGTATTCACTCTCCGGACTACTCATGGTCACCCGAGTGACGCCGGCAGTAGCAAAGTCGTAGCGCCAAATATCAGCCTGATCATTCTGAGGATCATTGATCGTGTACCAAAATCCGGAGCCATCAGGGACAAACTGGGGTTGATTATCGTAGTCTCGTCGTTGTGTGAGATTCGTAGGTGTCCCAACGCTTGGCACGCCCTGCGAGTTGAACGTCAATTCCGCAATGAGGACGTCGGTATCGCGAGGAGGAACAAAGTCAGATATGCCAGACATTGATTCATCCGCTGCCGGAGCGCAGGCAGTTAAGCCAAGGAAGCCCATAGCGAAAGCCGTTAGCAGTCTTTTATTCATTGCATAATCCTGCTTTATCCAACTCTGGACTCGCAAATCATCAAAGCTGGCTAGAGCGGTTGTAGATGGTTTAGGTCGATCAAAGAACTTCGGTCAATAACGTTCTGGATAGAGATTAGAGAGGAATCACTTCCCGAGTAACACAGGAGCTACAACGGGTCACGATCCAGGCTACTGCCATGCCGAAAGGGTAACGCAAACTGATGCATTACGTCCTCATCTCGTGCAGGATCAGCCACGTCGACACCATAGTTCACTTGTCTGGGATCTCCATAGACGAATGTCCCAAACATTCGATCCCAAACTGAGAGAATCCCACCGAAATTCATGTCAGTCCACGGGCGCTCAAAGTGGTGGTGAAACTTATGCATATCCGGTGTCACAAAAACTAGACTTAGCACAGCATCTGCCCGTGCGGGCAGTGAGATATTGGCATGAGTGAGAAAAGTGAAAAAAACGGTT
>Ga0207965_1000105_pt1 | contig 21972 bp, 19 predicted proteins | sample Knorr_S23_td_O2m_FD_185609 | JGI IMG/M metagenome (GOLD analysis project Ga0207965, IMG submission 185609) | Marine microbial communities from Southern Atlantic Ocean transect - Knorr_S23_td_O2min_ad_571m_LV (SPAdes) (version 2) | ecosystem: Environmental > Aquatic > Marine > Oceanic | place...
GGAAGGAGCGGGCAAGGCCTTCGTCGCCGGCGCGGACGTGAAATTCTTCGTCGACAAGATTCGTGCCGACGCGATTCAGGACATCTACGACTTCACCGCGCACGGGCACGCGGTTCTGGACAAGCTAGAGAGCAGCCCGAAGACCACGATTGCGCTGACCACCGGGCTGGCGCTCGGCGGTGGGCTCGAGCTGGCTCTGGCATGCGACTACAGGGTCGGCACCCGCCGCACCCAGTTCAGGTTCCCCGAGACCGGCATCGGGATCTACCCTGGACTAGGCGGAACTCAACGGACGCCTCGTATCTGTGGCATCGAGTGCGCTCACTATGCAGTGCTCGCAGGGAACTTTCTCGATGCTGCAACCGCCGAGGCATTCGGTCTGCTGACTCATCTGGTGGAGCCCTCGCAAGTCGAAGCCACCGTGGCTTCGATAGCAGTTGCAGGCAAGCCCGATGACAAGTACCCCGGTAGCCCGGCTGATCCAGAGAACGCCACGGTAGCCTTCGCTTCCTCGTTCTACTCGGACGGCAACATGTCCTCGCTGATGTCCGGGGAGGTCCCGGATGGTTTCGACATCGCGGATAAGGTGGTCTCTAGGCAGATTAAGTCGCTGTCCCGGGCCGCGCCAATCGCACTCTCGATGGCTAACGATTTGCTCGATGGGGCTGCCGATTCGGATCTCAAGGCTGGCCTGGAAGGGGAGCTTGAGGGGCTGGAGAGAATTTTCGGGACCGTTGACGCCCTTGAGGGCCTGAGCGCGCTGATCGAAGGTCGTAGACCCAACTACACCAATGCATGAGAACTCTGAATACGGGAGGCTCTGCTGGACCAGCATGGCATACGGGTGTCCGCGTTGTGGTTGGACTGGTGATGACCCGATGGAGGCGCGGAGTGAAGAAAGTAGTCCTGTAGCATATGGCGGCCATGCACAGGGACAGGGTGGAGGCGGTCCAAATCCCGGTTTCGTAGTGATGGAGAAGAAGCGAGTCACGAAGATTTACTGCCCTAACTGCCACAGGTCTCTACCTGGGTCTCAGCAGCCGAAAGTTGGAATGACTTCGGGACAATCTGAACAGAGCTTGGGAAGGATGTTGATGTTCGTCTTGATAATTACTGTAGTTGGATATATCGTGCTAACATGACCTATAGTTGGTTCTCCGGCGATTGAATCCAAGCAGGTGCTCGGTAGTTGGCAATCTTAGCGTAGAGCACTGCCCTCAGACTGATCTTCGGCACCTCAACCATTGCATCGCCATCGCCTATCGTCTCATCCAACCAATTCTCCAATAATCCGTCCATGTGATTTCCTCCTGCTACTTAGTGCAGTTTACGCACTAATCATCCAATTCCTGTATATCAACCACGAAGTATGCATGATTACACCGAGGTGCATTTTATACACTAGATGGCTCCTGCACAACCTGTTTCAAATGTCACTTGGCCCCATGCGAATCTCCTCTTCGGACCTCAAGAAGATTCGCGAGGCGATCTCCGAAGTGGAGGATAGCGGCGCGATGATTCGCAGGTCGTTCGGGAAATACAACGACGATGACTTCGATGTTGGCTGGGAGGTCGATGCAGCCGTAGACGCGTTCTCGATCTTCAGCTCGAAGTGGACCATCGAAATCCTAGCGACTCTGTACATCGCCGGCGACCGTCGCTTCAACGAGATGAGGCGGCTTCTGCGCGGCATCAGCAGCAGAACCCTATCTGACAAGCTGACCACCTGCGTTCAGAACGGACTCGTGAACAGAGTGGTCGAGGACGGCCCCCCGATTCGAGTCGTCTACCGCCTCACCGAGCACGGTCGCGAGGCTGGCAGGCTGCTGAGCCCCTTGGTGGCTTACATGAAACTGCACCATGGCAGGGTCGTCGGACCCAAGTAGTGTGCATACCCGAGCATGCCCGATACAACCAACCGTATGCTTCAAAGGGCGTAAGTCGACGAAAGGTGCCATGGCCCTAATTGAGCAGTGGCGCAGTACGCGCCCTTGGTTCGTTGACGGGCTCGCTGCTATAGCTGGAGGGGCACTGGGTCTCGCCGGTCTTCTGCCGCTAATCGTCCCGGCTGCTCAGGGAACTCTGGCAGCACCTCGGGACCACTCTTGGGAGCATCCGCTGAGGAAGCGCATACTCAACACCCTAGAGCGTTCTCCGGGAATCCACTTCCGCGAGCTGCAGCGCCAGCTGGACGCTGCCAACGGCACCCTCCGACACCACCTCGACGTGCTGGTCAACGAGCGTTCGGTGACCATTATGCCGGTCAACGGGCGTACCTGCTACTACGCTGGAGCGCCCTCGCAGGTCGAGATCCTCGCCGGCACCGGAGTGACCGATCAGAGCCGTGCGGCTGAGATGCTTCCAGTTGGGCTTTCAACAGTGCAGCTCAAGGTAGTCGCTAGACTGTCCAAGAGTCCCGAGCCCGTCTCGCAGGCTCAATTGGCGCGCGACCTCGGTCGCTCTCGAGCCTCGGTGCACTCAGCGATAGGGGTACTGCGCCAGCGCGGCATACTGTGCCCAGCCGGACTGGCTCTGGCGCCGCACATGTCCGGGCTGCAGACCTCTGAGGTCGACTACCCGTGGTTGGACGTTCGTGTCGAATACGCCTGAGTCCATACTGGGAACTGGCCAAGCCTCTTGAGCCTCGGAATGCGCGCGTAGCGCGCATGTTCAGAGTCAGGCTGTCCGAATCACCGATGCCAACGGGCAGTAAGGACCCCGATGTCCTGCTGGCCTGGTTGCTCGACTCGATGGGGCTGGTCAGACGCAAAACAGAAGGGGCGAGCGTCAAAGACGAGCAGGGTGCACTGCACAGACTGTTGCGAGAGACAGTGCTGGTCGAACCTCTCAAGGGTTGGGACGCTAGGGCGTTGGGGGACTCCAGCGGCCTGTCTCAGACCGGCGTCCACCACCAGCTCGTCAAACTAAGGGAATCCGGGCTGCTGGCCGCCGACACCGAGGGGCGCTGGCACATCCACGTCCTCAGAGGAGGCTCGGTCAGTGCTGCGGTAGGGCTGGTCTCGATGCAGGCTAGAGCGATACTGGACCTGCGCCTGTCCGAGCTGGCCGAAGTCATCTCCGAATCAGATGACAGAATGGCTGCCTCGAGCGAGGATGAAGAGTTGGCCTTCCGCATCGAAGTGGCCGAGCCAGGAGTTGCCGCGGAAGGCGAGGACCGGTTCGATGCGCTGGTTCGTGACCTCGGACTGAGCGGCGAGCGAGCCAAGCCAGGTGACAGGCTGTCACGCAGCCTGCTCGAGGAATTGGCGTCTAGCGGCAGGGCAAACACGCTGCTCGCTCTAGCTGACAAATGCGGCGACTCCCGGGCCCGCGTTCAGAGATCAGTCGAGCGCATGCGGGTCGCGGGCATCGTCGAGCGTGTACCGATGCTGGACCGCATCGCCCAGGACGTGTTCGGCGGCCTGATGCGGCAGCACGATGCGCGAGGTGAGGAGTGGCTGATGACGAGAGGGGGGGTCGGCAGACTGGACGATTCCGTCTCTAAGGCCCTGATCTCGGGAGTCAGGAAGAAATCGCTGAACATCGAGAAGGTGCAGAAGATACTGGGTCCGGTCCCGCTGGGCTCCCAGAAGATCCTGCTCAACACCCTTGGAGGCAGGATGCCCTACGGAGTCAGAATCGCGGGCAGGGACGGAGCTGCAGTGAAGGAGAGGGTGATGCGCCGGGCTGACCGGACGCTGCGCCGGATGAGGACGGTGGCCCAGAGACTCGACGAGGCTCTGGCGTAGTCAGTCGGTGTGCTGTTCCAAGGTCTCTAGGGATACTATCTGAAGCGTCTCCTCGTGTGTTGCCTCCAGCACGATGGGGCATGCCACCCCCGCTTCGGTTGCATCCTGCCACGTCTGGGCGCATACGCACCACCTATCTCCAGCCTTCAGCCCGGGGAAGTTGAACTCTGGCGCAGGAGTGATGAGATCGTTTCCCTGTTGCCGTGCGAACTCGAGGAATTCATCTGTGACTAAACAACATACCGTGTGCAGTCCCCGGTCACTGCGATCAGTGTTGCAGCAGCCGTCCCTGAACCAACCTGTGAGGGGTTCGGCTGAGCAGGATTGGAGTTTCTCTCCGAGCACATTGAACGAGGGAAACACGATTCCCGCATCGGACAGGCTCTGATTAACTCGCCTATCAGGCAACCACTGTATGAGGCCCAGCAAGCGCCTCTAGATATTCGGTGACTCTGCTTCCGAGTTCAGTTTGATCTTGTATGGAGTGGAGGTCGACCCTCATCGCTGAGGCGCCTGGCAGTCCCTTGGTGAAAGATACCGCGTGCCGCTTGAGATTCTTGTTCATCTGCGCAGGATACATCTCGTCACTCAGTTCAAGATACCGCTCCCAGCACCACAACCGGGCCACTGCGGGGTCGTCGTCGCCCCAAGGGGAATTCTGGTCGTGCCAGCCCAGATCGCGCTTGATCTCGTGGAACACGGTCGGTCTGCCGATGGCTCCGCGGCCAATCATCAGGCCAGCGGCCCCAGTTGCCTCCAAGCACTCTGTTGCAGTGACTGCGTCGACCACATCGCCGTTGGCGATGACCGGGATGTCGACGGCCTCGACGATGTCACGAATCTGCTGCCAGTCGGCCTCGCCAGAGTACCTCTGACGCAGCGTGCGACCATGCACGCAGATGCGCTCGATGCCCTCGGCCTCGAGGCGCTGCGCGACCTCGAGCGCCGTGTTTGGCCCGCCGCCGGTGCCGAGCCTGACCTTGACGGTGATCGGCACCTCAGCGACATCGAGGCAGGCTCGCACCATCTCGACGACCCTGTCGGGATCTCTGAGTAGCGCTGCTCCGGCGTCGTTGCGGCAGACCTTGGGGGCCGGACAGCCGAAGTTGATGTCGATGACGTCGGCCCTGTCCTGCAGCAACTCGACGGTCTCGACCATCTCGGAGGTGATGCCGCCAAAGATCTGCGGGATGAACGGCTTCTCGCGCGGGTCGCTCTCAACCTTGAGCCATGAGTGCGTGTTGCGCCTAGTCAGGCCAGATGCGGCGGTGAACTCGGTGACGGTGACATCTGCACCGCACTCGCGCGCGAGAAGCCTGTAGGCGAGGTCAGTGACGCCTGCCATAGGGGCGAGGAACAACGGCACGGGCTCACTGGGCACGAGCGGCGGTTCGGTAGCCCCTCTATGAGGTCGTCGAGGCCTCAGAAGGTGGATTCCCAGTCGTCAACGCTCTGAGAACGTTCCCAGTCGGCGTCGGATATGGAACTCCTAATCTTGAGTATCTCACGGGCCAGCAGCCAGTAGACGAGGGCCAGCGAGCGTCGACCCTTGTTGTTGGCCGGAAGCACCAGATCGACGTTGCGCAGCCTGTTGTTGGCATCGCAGATGCCGACCACTGGCAGGCCCGAGTTCACAGCCTCCGACAAGGCTTGGGAGTCTGCAGCCGGGTCGGTGACCAGAATCACCTCGGGCTCGATGTAGGTCCGTAGCCGGGAATTGGTCAACGTACCGGGGATGAAGCGCCCAACGATGCGCATCGCACCGATGCTGTCGGCGAACTTGCGAGCTGGGCGCTGGCCGTACTGCCGCGCGCTCACTACGAGGACCCTCTCAGGGGCGTAACGCGACAGGAACTTGGCCACCACGCGGATGCGCGAGTCGGTCTCGTGGACATCGATAAGATGCAGCCCGGCTGAGTCCTGGCGCAGGGTGTCGAGGAACTTCTTCATGTCCGCAGATTTCTGATTGGTCCCTATGTGCACTGCGTGCTGCTCGTACACATCATGCGGCACGAGAAGGGCTAGACTCTCATCCAAGTTGAATCCTCAGCGTCGCGGCGACCTGCCCTCGACTCATAAGCGCTACGCATCGCCCCCATAGGGGCGAGAGTCTAGTCCAGTTCGGTCAGATATGTGCATTCGCCACTCTCATGCACCTCATCGAAGCGCACACACGGGCGGGTAATGGTCAGATAGACGTCGAAGTGGTCGTGGAAAGATAGTTGCTCTATCGGTGCCGTGATGCCGTAGCCACGGGCCTCGACCTCGAAGGTCCACTTGCCCTCTACGAAGGTGCCGTTGCCCAAGGTGAATCGGGTCTGTGCGAAGTCGCTGCTCGTCTCGATCTCCCAGAATGGGTCGCCTCCAGCCTCCTTCACGCCGGGCTCCCACAGTCGCACCTCGACATAGCGAAGCTCGTTGGTCTGGTTACCGATTAGATCCTCAATCTGTGAAGACCACGGGAACTGGGCTCGGAAGTTGACTACGAGCATGCTGACGCTCTCGTCGAACTCAATCAACTCCTCCTTCTCGTACGGGTCAGCGGCCTCCAGCCCGGTCGACTCGAAAGTGTGCTCCCAGCCGAAGGTTTCCTCCTTCTCAATCACCAGAGGCGATTCCCTCCATGACTCCATGACCTCTCTCTGGGCGGCCAGTCCGAGGCATCCGCTGGTCAGTGTAGATGCAAGCAGAATGGCGAGAATCGAGAACGCTGTACTGCTACGCTTCATCGTCAGTCGGAAACGACAACCTACCTTCAATCCGCGTGTCGTTTGTCGGCTCTGCGAGTCGCATAGTGGACTCATGGCCGTCTGCCGGTCACTCTTCCTCGGTGACCGCGCGGGGCTCGTGGACTTCTCTGAACACCACAATGGCGACCCCGAGGTGGTCCCTCAGGGTGCGGACGAGGTTGAACTTGGCGAAAGCCCAATTCTGATCGTAGGCGATGGCTTCAGGGGTGGTGACGGTCAGGTCGTCGCCGTCGAACTCGACTTCGAAGTCGTCGCGGCCGGTGTTCATGCTGAGCAGCGTTGTGACCTTCTCGCTGCGATCCTCGACGACCTTCGTGATTCGGTAGTCGTAGCGCAGGGTGACGCCGGCCAGCGGGTGGTTGTAGTCTATCCTCGCGCGACCGGCACTGAGGAACTGAAGGACGCCAGTGCGACCGCCGATCTCGACCGGCGAGCCGATGCCCAGCATCTCAGGGTCGCGCACGCTGCGTAGGAGAACGTTCTGGCCGATGGTCTCCACGAGGCTCGCATCGCGCTCGCCGTAGGCTTCGGCAGCCTCGATGTCGAAGCTGTAGTCCGTCTCGGCCTCGGCCTCGGCGAGGTGAGCCTCGAAGCCAGGAATCAGTTGGCCATCGCCGACCACGGTCACCATAGGGGAGTAAGTTCGGTTCTCATCGTGAACGTCATGCTCCTTGGCTGCCTCCTCGCGAGTCGTCTCGATGAGCTTCTCTGTCTCCGCGTTGAAGAGATCGTAATCGATGTGAACTATCGTTCCGTCGTCCATTGGTAGGCCTCCTAGGCGACCCGCCGACCGGCTCCCCCTTTTTCATACAAACGGTATCACCGCAGGTGATATTTCACTCGCTGCTAGTGCTCTGCAGAGCGGTCACTGGAAGCAAGGGCCAGAGCCCCGCCAAGCATCACTAGAATCCATCCGGCCCAGACAAGATGGCTTCCCCTCAGGCTGTGCACGGTGACCCTGACGGTCTCGACGTCATCGGTCCCACCCAATATCATGGAACTCAGCAAATCGTTGGACTGGAATATGTCCAGAATCACGATAGTGTCGCCTGTCAGACCGGTCATCCTGTCGACCTCGGAACGCGAGTTGATTGCTCCGCTGGGAGAGTCGAACCGCAGCATCCCTGGCCTAAGGGTGTCAATGAGTTCCCCGTCCCGCCTCACTTCGACTATCACTCCCACGAAGCCGTCGCCGACGCCGAAGTCGTAGGCCTCGTCGTCGGCGGAGATCAGCTCGGTGTCGACGAACACCAGCTCGTAGCCGTCGTGCTCAACCGGCTGGTTCCGTTCTAGGGTGACGAGGTGCGAAGGGTCCGAGCGGTCTACGAGGGTGGTAGTCAGGACGTGTCCGACCAGAAGCAGGAGGATGCCGAGGTGTGCGAGGTGTGAGGCCAGCAACCTCGTGCGGGCGGCGTTGCGGTTGCCGAGGCCGCCCTCTCTGAGCTTAGGCAAAGTGGTACTCGCGGTGCGCCACGCCTGCTGCGCGGTCGGAGGCAGGGCGAAGACCAACCAAGACAACAGAAAAAGAGCGACTGCGCCTCTGGTTATGCCGTTTGTGAATATCAAATCGGGGTCTCCAGGGAGGGAGAACTGGTTGGCTGCGCTCGCGATGGCGATGGAGGCAAGCAGCACTACTCCGACCAGTATGGAGCCCGCCCCAGGTGTGATCGAGCGACCCCAGGCATACAGGGTCAGGCCAACGGCGAGAAGTCCGATGAGGGGGGCTCCGTAGAACTCGTGGGCCTCAAGGCTCGAGCCGTCGATCTCAATGGTCAGCAGCAGCCACGTCAGGAGCAGGAATGCCGTGCCGCCATACCACGGCACCATCCTAGCGGCGCGGATCCGCGCAGATGAGTCCGAGAGTGGGGCCAAGGCTCCCTCGAACTCGCCGTTGTCCTCGGGAGAAAGCAGCCACGGGACGAGGAACGGGACCAGCCCGGCGACCGACTGCTGGATTTCGGAAATCCAGAGCCAGCTGGAGAACAGCATCAGCAGGACGCCCATCGCAATCCAGTGCATCGGAGGACGGACGGAGTCGCCATGCACTATCAGCAGCATCAAGGCGAGGCCGACCGCGAAGACCGCGGTAGATCCGATCCAGTATGCGGCGGCGCAGAAGAATAGTAGCAGGGCCACGGAGAGCTGCGGTCTGGCCGCCAGCATCGTAGTGCCACCAGAGGTGGCCACTGCGAGGTGCTGCTGCTGTCTCAAATGGGCGTAGGCGTAGTAGCCCAGTATCAGTATGGCCACCAGATAGGAGGTGACTTCAATTCCCACCGGACTGAACTCAGCGATATCTATGACGCGTAGGTAGGGGTCGTCGGCCAGTGTGCCTTCGCCGTCCGCCACGAAGGCGTGGACTGAGGCCCAGACCCCGTTCGCTCGCGTTACCAGAGTGGCGTGGAAGGCGAGCGCTCCGGCAATCAGGCCGATGGCGGGTGCAGCCGAGACCGCGCTGGAGCCGGGCTTGGCCCGGACGTGCACTACGAGGAGTAGCGCGAGCCACGGCAGTATCGAACCGGTCTCGACAGGATCCCAGGCCCAATAGCCACCCCAATCGAGGACCGTGTACGCCCACAGACCGCCCAGTCCTATGCCGATGCTCCCGAGGACAAAGCCGGCACGGGCCCAGTGCAGCTGGGCGGTGTGGACCGATTGGGCTGCCTCGCGCCTGAGCACCCCTGCTAGGGCCACACTAGCGGTGGCAAGACAGAGGGCGTAGTACGAGAACACGATAGGTGGGTGTATGACCATCAGATTGGTCTGTAGGAGCGGGTGCAGTTCTCCTTGGGCTCCGGTAGCCGCAGCGAACGGATCGAGTAGCCATGAGAGTATCACGAGCGCGGCCACCCAGCCGTGCATGATTCTGACTTCAAGTGGCGCTGACTCGTCATCTCTGGCCATGAACCAGGTCACTACCGCCAGTATGGCAGCCCAGAGCAGAAGTGGTCCGGCCCTGCCGCCCCAGACGGCTGAGATTCGATACAGCAGGGGCAGCTCGTCGCCGCCGTAGCGAGCCACTAGGTCGAGTGAGGAGGCGTCGAGGACGAAAGCGCCTACCAACAGTGCGAACGGCGAGATCTGCGCCGCCATCGTGACATTGCGGACGATCGGATCGCCTGCCTTCTCGGGACGCGCTATCTGATGTAGGCTGGTCAGTAGCGCGAGCGCGAGTAGCGCCAACCCGAATCCAGGGAGTACGGAATCACCACCCGTAGTATCTGGCTCTGCTGTAGCCAAAGGCCAGCATCGCAGGTACGATCCTCTTGAAGTACAACCTAGGGTGGCGGATCAGCAGTCTCAGCCCGACCATCGCCTTCCCACTGACTCCCATGTCCCCCATCTCGTCAGGGAAGCACCCAGCCATCACCGACATCTCGTCATCGGTCAGGTCGAAGAGCGCGTTCTTGCCGCGCAGGATCTTGTCGTACGGCGGGAACTCGTCCTTCCACAGCCTCGAGTACACGGACAGGCGCTGCTCGCTCAGGTCTCCATCAGCAATCGCCGCAGCAGCGGTCTCAGCAGCGTAGACGGCAGACTTCAGTGCGAGGTGCGAGCCGCCTTCGAAGAGCGGTGAGGTGAAGCCGGCGGCGTCGCCAACCAGCATCAGCCCGTCGTAGTGGGTGTTATCGAAGGGACCAGAGATTGGGATGGTCCCGCCGAAAGCTGGATTGCCCTTCTCCTTCCAAGGGGGAGCCACCTGTTCAAGCCCCTTGAAGTGGGTGATATCGATGAACTCGTCGAGTGCCTTCTTGGCCCTTGGCCTGTCCTCGGTGACCAGTCCAACATTGGCGCGACCATCGCATTTGGGAATCATCCAGAGGTAGCCCTTCTCGGCATACTTTGGCCAGATGTAGAAGTCGAGATACCCGTCAGTTGGCACCTCGAGCATCTCGTACTGCATGCCGGCCACGACCTTGCCCATCTCGTTGAGCGGCTTCTCGTCGGCAAGCCTGACTATCTTCGAACAGACAGCGGCGACTCCCGAGGCGTCGATGATTACCTTCGCCCGAATCGGGAACTGATCGCCCTTGCCGTCGCACAGCCAGCCTGCGAAGCGGCCGCTCTCCTCCACCTTCTCCATCGAAGTTAGTTTGTGGTTGAGGTGTATGCTGGCGCCAGCTTCGGCGGCCTCGTCAGCGATCCACCTCTCAAACAGATGCTTCTCGAGGACATAGCCCTCCTCAGACAGGCACTTCTCAGTTCCATCCGGGAAGATTACCCTGATTCCGTGCACCCTGAGGCTGATGACGTGCTCTGGCAGTTCCAAATTGAGGTTCTCACAGGCGATCTCTGAGATGCACTCCCCGCAGTGAACCGGAGTTCCAATTGCCGGGTGGTCCTCGATTATCACCGTCGAGAGTCCCAGGCGAGCGCACTGCAGAGCGGCATTTCCACCGCCAGGTCCGGCGCCGACAACTAGGACATCGCAGGTGCTCATGGCATCGCCCATGTTACCGTCGGAAGGTCGGATATCAAAGAAACCGTCGGTCCCGCCATCTATGATGGCGAGCGAACCTTCTCATCCTGTGGACGCTCCGGCGTCTCATGGTCTGGAGGAAACTCTCCCGGTACGTCAGGTCCCTAGAGGAGTCCGGTGATATGCTGCGAATCCCCGATCCAGTCGATGTCGAGCTGGAGGCGGGCTGCTTCGCTGACCGACTCGTCAAACGAGGAGGTCCGGCAATCAAGTTCGAGCAGCCCCGGCTGCCGGATGGCAGCATCAGCAAATTTCCGCTGCTGATGAACCTGTACGGGACGAGGGAGAGAACCTGTAGGGCGCTCGGCGTTGAGGCGCCTAAGCAGGTCGGTGAGCGCATGGTCGCGCTGATGAAGCCCGACATCGGTGGCATTCTCAAGGCGCCGTGGACGGGAATAGGACTTGCTAGACAAGGCATGGCGATGGCGCCACGCAAAGTCTCGAGGGGGGCCTGTCAGCAGGTCGTCATGGAGGATCCCGATGTCACGCGGCTGCCGATACCGAGGACATGGCCTGAGGATGCTGGGCAGTTCATGACGCTCCCGCTGGTCGTCACCGCCGACCCGGACACTGGTGTGCACAACATGGGGATGTACCGCAGCCAGGTGTTCGGCCCGACCGAAGTGGGTCTGCACTGGCAGGCCCACAAGCACGGCGCCGACCACGCTGATGCGTCCATGGGCAGGATGCCGGTGGCGATCTGCCTAGGCGGCCCACCCGAATTGACGTTTGGCGCCATCTCTCCTCTTCCTGACAACCTCACCGAGTATGAATTCGCGGGATTGCTCGCCGGCCGAAGGCTGCCCATCGTCAAATGCGAGACGAATGATTTGTGGGTGCCGGCCGAGTGCGATGTCGTCATCGAGGGCTACACCGTGCCCGGCGAGACTCGTCTGGAGGGACCGTTTGGCGATCACTTCGGCTACTACTCGCTGGCCGAGCCCTACCCGGTGATGCACGTCACCCGAATCACCCACCGCAGGGATGCGATGGTCCCGATGACCATCGTAGGGTTGCCGCCGATGGAGGATGGCTACCTCGGCGAGGCCGTCGGCGATGCCTTCCTGCCCGTACTGAGGTTCCAGCACCGCGACCTCGTCGATCTGTTCCTGCCGCTCGAGACTGGGTTCCACAATCTAGCCATCGTCGCCTCGAAGCAGCGCTACCCGAGGCAAGCGCGCAAGACTGCGCTGGGCCTTTTGGGCGCTGGGCAACTGATGTTCCAGAAGGTGATGGTCGTCGTAGACGAGGACCATCCTGTCAAGGACCTCGATGCTCTTCTCGACGCCCTCGACTACCGAGTCCACATTCCCGAGGACCTAGTCCTCCTGAGGGGTATGGTGGCAGACACGCTGGCCCATGCGGCGCCGTGGGACAACATCCACGACAAACTGGTCATCGACGCGGCGACACCCCCAGAGGGAGATCCGTACTCCGAGCTCTCCGAGCAGCCGGGCTGTCCCGACTCGCTGGAAATCTCCGCCTCAGCGGTGAAGGACGTAGTCCAAGCGAGGATGCTGCGCTCGTCGATGCTGGTCGTCACCACGAACCTTGAGGGCAACCCGAAGCCCGAGAGCAGTATGGAGGAGGCGAGTGAAGAGGGCGCTGCTAGGCAGCGCGAGGTGATTCGAGGCATCAGCGAGGCAATCTGGTCGCTCGAGGCCGCTCGCAACCTGCGCTGGTTGTTCATAACCGACGACGACGCCTATCTGGCCAGTGACGACTGGCGGCGTCGCCTGCTGTGGCAGCTGTTCTGCCGCTTCGACGTCGGTCGCGACCTGTACTTCGACGAGTCCGGCGGCCGGCTCGCATGGGACGCCACCGCTCCAATCCCCTCGAGCAAGGGCCCACTGCCTGTGCGGCGCTGGCCAGGCGTGACCCTGCACGACCCCGAGGTCGCGAAGAGGGTGGATGCGTGGCTGGCCGAGGGGGGGTACTGATGGGAATCAAGGAGATCCTAGACTTCGTCAAGATAGAGCACATGCTGTTCTCCCTACCGTTCGTCCTGATTGGCTTCGCTCTCGCTGACAAGGAGTTCGGCACCGAGCAGATGGACATAGTGTGGATACTGGTAGCCGCGGTTGGAGCTAGGGGGTTGGCCTTGTCACTCAACCGGATAATCGATCGTGACATCGATGCAGAAAACCCGCGTACTGCTACGAGGCATCTTCCTTCGGGCACAATGTCCGTTCAAACTGCTTGGATTCTTTCTGGGGGCTTCCTCTTGATGCTGCTTGTCGCTGCTTGGATGTTGAACGTGGTTGCGCTGCAGATGGCATGGCTGCCTGTGCTGGTTTTCGTGATCTATCCCTACACTAAGCGCATCTCATGGATATGCCACTTCTGGGTGGGGCTGTGCCTAGCACTCGCTCCGGCTGGCGCATGGGTCGCCATCGCAGCGGATACCCACGGCTGGGCGGCTATCACCGGAATGCTGGACGGGCGGACAGAGTTCCTGTGGTATCCAGAGGTGTTCTTCATCTCCTTCGGAGTGGCGCTTTGGATAGCAGCATTCGACATCAACTACGCTTTGATGGACCGGGATGAGGATCGCAAGCAGGGAATTCGCTCATTCCCCGCAAGTTACGGTCAAGAGGCAACTAGGAAACTGAGTGTGGCGCTGACCATTGGCTGGGTAGTGTGCTTCCTGCTAACGGGCATGCACGACTTCACCGACGGGCGTAATTTTCGTTACGTCCTTTGGGTTCCTTCTGTGATGTTGATGGCGCTAATCAACATCTTCGTGATGACAAAAGGAGCGCGGGCTGCAACGGAGTCTGACGAAGCTATGGGGAGGTTTCAGAAGACTCTCTTCCGCGCCTCGATGCTCACAGGATGGGCATTGCTGGCCAGTCTCATGTTTGTGGATTACTACACCGGTGGCATGATAGATTGAGGCTATAAGATGTTTAGACTGCACGCAGAGTACGACACCGCTGGTGACCAGCAGCAGGCCATCGACAAACTGGTCGAGCAGCTCGAGGCCGGTCAGGAGCGCTGTGTGCTGCTAGGTGTGACTGGTTCGGGCAAGACTTTCGCTATGGCCAAGGTCATCGAGAAGCTGCAACTCCCGACGCTGATTCTATCGCACAACAAGACTCTAGCTCGGCAGTTATGGCAGGAGATGAGCGAGTTGTTCCCCGAGAACGCGGTGGAGTACTTCGTCAGTTACTACGACTACTACCAGCCCGAGGCCTACATCCCCGGGCGCGACCTCTATATCGACAAGGAGTTGCAGATGAACGAGCGCATCGAGCAGGAGCGCTTCTCCACTGTAGCCTCTCTCGTCTCACGCCCCGATATCATCACTGTGGGCACGGTCTCTATCATCTACGGGCTGAATCCTCCTGAGGTGTTCGAGCAGAACCACCTGAGGCTGGCTGTGGGTGACCAGGCCGACCCACAAGACGTCGTCCGGCAGTTGGTCAGTCTGCAGTACCGCCGCGCCACTGGCGAGATCACGCGTGGCGACATCCGCCTGCGCGGCGAGGTGCTCGACGTCTGGATGCCGAGCCGCGACGACCCGTTGCGCATCCGCTTCGGCTGGGACGGTATCGAGCGTATCCAGGTCTGTGAGGCGGTCTCGTGGGAGCCGCTCGACGACTTCGAGGAGGCCTGGATTCACCCGCGCGAGTTCTACATGACCAGCGAGGAGCGTTTCAATCAGGCGCTCGAGGATATCGAGTCTGAGCTCAATGACAGGATAGAGTGGTTCAACTCCAAGGAGATGGAACTGGAGGCGCACAGGCAGGAGCAGCGCACCAGATTCGATCTTGAGATGCTCAACGAGGTCGGCTCGTGCAAGGGCGTCGAGAACTACTCAATGCATTTCGACGGCAGGCAGCGCGGTGAGCGCTCATACTGCCTGCTCGACTTCTTCGCGATGTGCGCAGAGAAGTACCACGGAGGTCCGGAGAGATATCTCGTCATCATGGACGAGTCGCATGTCACCCTGCCGCAAGTGACAGGTATGCACGGCGGAGACTTCTCGCGCAAGAAGAACCTCATCGACCACGGCTTCCGACTGCCCTCGGCCTATGACAATCGCCCGCTGCGCATCGACGAGTTTCAAGAATTGGTGCCGCAGATGATGTACGTCAGCGCGACCCCCGGTGAGCGCGAACTGCGCCATCTGGCTGAGATTACCGGACAAGGAGTCCCAGAGAGGCTGCTGCACGTCCAAGGAGGAGGTGGGGCTCGAGCGGCTGAGCGGGACAAGCCGCGTGAGAGGGTGATGATGGAGGGGCTGCTGGGCCAGATAGAGGGAATTGCTAGGATGGAGGTCCGGCCCACTGGGCTGCTCGACCCGGGCATCGAGGTCAGAGCTACGGCCGGGCAGGTGCAGGACCTCGAGGATGAGATTCGCAAGCGCGTCGAGGTCAACGAGCGGGTCCTCGTGACAGTGATGACCATCAAGTTCGCAGAGGAGGTGGCCGAGTACCTCAACCGCCAGGGCTTCAAGGCGCATCACCTACACAGCGAGATCGACACGCTCGAGCGCACTGAGATCATCAAGGCGCTGCGTCTCGGCCACATCGACATCATCGTCGGCATCAACCTCTTGAGGGAGGGTCTCGACATACCCGAAGTCTCACTGGTCGCCATCTTTGATGCAGACAAAGAGGGTTTCTTGCGCAACGAGCGTTCACTGCTGCAGACCATAGGCAGGGCGAGCCGTAACGAGCACGGCTCGGTCATCCTGTACGCCGACTCGGTCTCGCTAGCGATGGAGGCTGCGATTAGCCAGACGCTGGCGAGGCGCAGCATGCAGAGTGCGCACAACGAGGAGCACGGCATCGTGCCGCAAACCATCCGCAAGGCGCTGCCTGTGATGGGCGAGGAGGTCGACGACCTGCTGTCCGGGGCTGCTGGTAGGGGCAGAGGCGGTGGGCGGCGACTTGTCGGCAAGGGGCGCGGTAAGCGCGGACTCGAGGGGTTCGCGCAGAAGTTCGACCTCGGTGCCGGAGTCTGGAACACCTCAGACTCGGTGCTAGAGAACGTCAGCCAACCAGAGTGGGTGGCTGCGGCCCACGAGGTTGTCACACACGAAGTCGAGGGTGACACTGCGAAGCTGATTGCTAGACTGGAAAAGGAGATGAGACAAGCCGCGGCCAGACTCGACTTCGAGCGCGCCGCGCAACTGCGCGACCGCATCTTCCAGCTTGAGAGTGCGTCGAGTTGAAGGCACGAAAGCGCTGCGGAGGCCTGTGTCGGGCTACAGCAAGGACGACTTCACCGCACCTGTGGAGGACTACGACTTCACCGCTGTGAGCGATGTGAGCTCGCTCATCGACCAGATGGGGCGAGCAGGTGGCTTCACGGCTACCAAACTCGCGCACGCGCGCGATGTGCTTAGCGATGCGATGGCCAAGAGCGGACAGGATGGGGTCCTGAACTGGCTCTCGTTCCCAGCCTGCCTGTGCGCCACAGGCACTCGTGGGTTCTTCCTCGAAGCGCTCAAGCGCAAGGCATTCAACGTCGTAATCACCACCTGCGGAACCCTCGATCACGACATCGCACGCACCTACCAAGACTACTTCCACGGAGATTTCCGGTTGGATGACATCGCGTTGGGCGAGCAGGGACTAAACAGACTGGGTAACGTCATAGTGCCCAACGAGTGCTACGGCGAAATCATCGAAGAGGTCGTTCTTCCCTGGTTGCAGGAAATTGAGGCGGAGAGAGCCTCGGAGCAGGGAGAGAACCCGTGGTTGGGCTTTGGCTCGGTCGAGCTGTGCTGGGCTATGGGCGACCGCATCGAAGACGAGGGGTCACTTCTCCACTGGGCAGCCAAGCACCGTATCCCAATCGTCATTCCAGGGCTCTCCGATGGCTCCATCGGCTCACAGCTGTTCATGCACCGGCAGAAGAGCCCGAATTTCATGGTCGACTTCCTCGCCGACGAACAGATCCTCTCAGACCTCACCTGGACCGCCGAAGAGAGCCATGCGCTGATGATCGGTGGGGGTATCTCGAAGCACCACGTAATCTGGTGGAACCAGTACCGTGGGGGCCTCGACTCGGCCGTCGGCATCACCACCGCCCCCGAGTATGATGGTTCACTCTCTGGCGCGCGCCTGCGCGAGGCGGTCTCATGGGGCAAGATTAGGCCCGAAGCACCTCAAGTAGTAGTTGAGGGGGATGCTTCCGTCCTATTGCCCCTGCTCGGCGCTGACCTGTTCCGTGATTAGTGCGTGAGAACGGGACTAATGCCGTGCAAATGCATAAAGGCGTCCAGTGGAGCGGCCGCCCTCATGTCCGTTGAATCGATGGTACAGGGAATGATTGATGCACTAAATGATGCGCTTGGCGATGCTTCCAAGCACGACCGCGGTAACAGCGCCGCTGGAACCCGCGTAAGGAAGGCCATGCAGACCTGCAAGAACTGCGCTCAGGATGTCAGAAAGCAGGTCCAGGCCGACAAGAACTCACGTTGAATCAGTCGTTCCTGTGAGCGAAGACCTCCATCAGGGCTACTCTCATGGAGACCAAGGGGCGCCAGCCGTCCCCTCCAGCTTCTAGCAGTGCGTCATGCAATGGCCCTAGATCAGGGCGGGGGTCCTTGGGCCTGTAACTCGAGGAGGCTGGGCTCGGATTATCGGTTAGTGAGTGAATAGTGTGGCTGTAGTGTAGCGCGTTAGTGAAGCGCGACCACAGCAGCGTCATCTCATCTAGCACCGACTTCGGCGTCCAAGCTCTGCGACCACTCATGTCGATGACCCCTTGGATAGCAGCGTCGGTGTCAGCCAGTATCAGCAGAGCGAGGGCGTCGGTGGCGTCCCTAATGTGGACCCAGTGGCGCGCCTCGATGTCAGGAGGATGGATGCCATCGGCGCCGTCCCTGACCCAGTCGGCCCATTCGTGGATGACCTCACTGCCCCAGTCAATGGCCCCTTCGGGAACCAGCAGATCGTGTATCCTGACTACCAGATTGGCCTCGCCGTGTTCGGCGTGAGCGGGTACTATGGCGACATCGCCGCTGGCGCCGTCGCCTATCCCGACAATGACCTCGGCCTCGTTGGGATCGTCAGTCAGCGTCGCTCCAGCCCGGTGCAGTCTGTCAGCCAATGCATGGTAGAAGGCGTCTACTGCCCCACTGATGTGGACTGTCTTCGGCATTCTACCACTATGCCGCAGACTCTGCTTCGATGCTATCTGCCGATGTGAACCGACGAAGCCCATCGCGCAGGACATCGATGATTAGGTCAATCTCGGCTGAGGTGACGGCGAAGTGAGGGGTGAACCTGAGGGCGTTCTGGCCGCCGTGGATTACCCCCAGCCCGTTGAGCCTGCACCACTCCTCAACGCATCCGAAGCCGACGACCGGTAGGGTCTCGGGATTGAGTTCCACGCACAGCAGCAGGCCGGTCCCCCGGACCTCTATTATGGTCCCTGGAATCTCCTCGGACAGCGCCTCGAGTTTACGAACGAACTCGATGCCACGGTCCCTGATGTTCTGCCTCAGTTCGGGGGTGATTCGATCGAGCACAGCGATTGCAGTCTCGAGTGCCCTCGGGTTGGTTGTCATCGTGTTGCCGTAGATTCCGACTACGTACAGACCCGCGGCCCGCTCGGAGAGACCGACCACGGAAAGCGGGTACTGCCCGGCATTGAGGGCCTTGGACCAGGTTTCCATATCAGGTACTTCGCAGTCCTCGAAGCCGTCGTAGTCGACGATGCTTAGGCAGCCCTGCCCACGCAGCCCCGCCTGTATCGAATCGATGATCAACATGCTTCCGTGCGCGGTGCACAGTGAACGCGCCGCGTCGTAGAACTCTCTGGTGACGCACTGGCCGGGCTTGCCCTCGCCCATCACCGGTTCCATCGCCATCAGCTCGATGTAGAATCCCTCGTCGTCAGCGCGGGCGAAAGCCGCTCGCAGCGCCTCGACGTCATTTGACTCGACGAACATCACGTTGTCGCGGTCGCGGAAGGTCGCGAGGTTATCCTCGTAGCCTTCACTGCACGAATCGGAGATCATGGCGGGTCTCTGTGTCCTGCCGTGGAAGGCGTTGTTCAGCGCCAGCAACTTGGTCGGTTTACCCTCGTGACGACCTCCCTGTTCGGTCATGGATTTGGTGTTGGCGTCAGCAATCCTCATCGAAATGGTGACCGACTCCGAGCCGCTGTTCAGGCAGACGAAGCGAGAGAACGGGCAGCCGCCCCTCTTGTGTCCGACCTCCCTGCGCAGCCTCTCAGCCAGCCGTTTCTGGCTGAACGATGGGGTCATCACGTTAGCCATCACCCAGTTCTGCCGCATCGAGTGGATGACGTCGTCGGGCCCATGCCCCATTCCCATCATGCCGTAGCCACCGTTGTCATGCAGCACGGCCCCGTGCGAAGTGATGATCCACGGCCCGCGTGCTGCTATGGCGACATAGGGGTTGACCGTCGGGGCTGAGTAGAAGTTCACGTAGTCTGACTGAAGCTCCGACACGAGATCGGCCTCCTGCATCTCGAACAGCCTGCTTCCGAGATCACTACTGAGACTCTGGAAGTTATCTGAGGCTTCGTCGATTGCCCTGCTCAGTGAGGGGTCCGACTCGAGGAAGTCAAGAATCACCTCGTCGCTCAGACCGGTGGTCTTGGGTTCACCAGTACAGTGGCGAATTTGCAACAGGGCTTCCATCCCGTCTCCCATCGTCTCCGGGAACTCCAGTGCCCACATCAACATTCTCCGAAATCGGATTCATAGAATCCGTACTGAAACCACCTGGAATTGGGAGAAACACGATTTCTGATAATCATACAAATAATCAAACTGACTTTAGTTTTCCAATTGAAAAATTAGGTATAGAATGAAATTTCCAATTGGATTATCAGTCTTAAATAACGGATAGTATAAGTGCTAAGCAGCCCGCTGGAAGCACAGGAGAACTGCCCCGGGGATGCACTTCTCCTCCCGACGGGGGGGATTTGAATGAGTGATGAATACAGAATACAGGAACTACTGGAGAGAGATGTCTACGTAGGCGAGACCAGGGTCGGTGTGATCACCGGCGAGCGATTCCATCCGCGCGACGAACTCGTGCGGTCTATGCGAATCAAGGTCGAGGACGACGTAGCCGAGGAATACATGAGGAAGCCGGCGGAGTTCGCTCCGCTTTCGAAGGAGCTGGTGCACAGCATACGGACGGACGGCGGCGTGAAACTGTCGAAGTCGATGCGTGAGTTGCAGCGCAGATGGAGGAACACCATCAGAATCGATGAGAAGCTGTACGCGCCCGACGAACTGCTCGACAGAGCCGTTCTCGACAACGACGGCATGGATCTGGGGAACGTGACAGGTCTGGTCAAGATCAAGCGGACCTACAAGGGACTGGTCATCCAGCCGCACTACATCGTGCGCTCCAGGCACGGCATTCCCGAGACCATCGTGGTGCCGGTCGGACAGCTGGCGCGGACCACGGCTAGACTGGACGAAATCATACTGCGATGCTCGATGAAGAGGTTGGTTACTCTGCCGAGTTACCTCAAACTCAACGGCGAGGGTTCGGAAGAGGAGTGAATCCTCCTCAGGAACATCTTGAAATCGGATTCGGTACTCGCATGTCTGCTCAAGGGCGTGTAGCTTAGTTTGGCTGGAGCACCCGGCTGATAACCGGGAGGTCGCAGGTTCAAATCCTGTCATGCCCACCAAACCGGTCAGTTTTCGCTGTCGGCAGAGTCATGAAGGGCCGTCAGACCGGCTTCTTGTCACATGCCGGTAGTGAGTGGCTCCTCCGGCCGCGGCGTAGCAACCTCTCTGGCTCCTCTGATTGGGATGCAGTACATCGAACTCGAGAGCCGTAGGTTCCCCGATGGCGAGGGCTATGTGCGAGTTCCCTTCGATGCCATCGATGCGGTTCGCTCCGAGCCGGTTGTGCTGGTGTCGAACACCTATCCCGATTCGGGGATAGTGAACACCGTTCTGCTACTGGAGGCCATCGCCGACGTCCGCAGAGGTGATTTGTCCAACATCAAGGGCGAGGAACCACAGAGCATGGAGGATGTCGGCAGTGGGGTCTATCTGGCTATTCCGTACTACGGCTACTCGCGCCAGGACAAGCGCTTCTCCAAGGGCGAGGCGGTCTCCGCGCGCGTTATCGCTGATATCCTCGAGCGCGGTTGTGACGGCATCGCCATCCTCGATCTGCACGAGCCCGCCGTGCTCGAAGGCATGGATGTCCCAATCGAGTTCGTCAGCTCGATGCCCGAGATAGCCGAGCTTCTGCAGTCCGAAGTCTCCCCTGACTTCGTGCTGAGTCCCGACAAGGGAGCCATCTCTAGGGCTACCGAGGTCGCAGGTCTCATCGGATGTGAGTTCTCCTACCTCGAGAAGACCAGAATCGACGCTCACACCATCGAGCATACTCCGAAGGACCTCGATGTCGACGGCAAGGTGGTGGCGATAGTCGACGACATGATTAGCACCGGGGGTACCATCTGCAGGGCCAGCGACGCGCTGCGCCGGCAGGGTGCAACCGAAGTCCACGCCGCCTGCACGCACGGCTTGTTCACTGGTGGCGCCATACTCCGTTTAGCCAATCACGTCGACGGCGTGCACAGCACCGATTCGCTGCCCAATCCGAGAGCTGTGGTGAGTGCTGCGCCGGCCCTCGCCCGAGGTCTGAAGCGGCTGATTGGTTAGGACAGGCGACCTACGGTCGTTTGCTGCGAATCCGTTTCGTTTATATCGGCCACGCCGTGCGGCGGCTTACCTAACACGAGGAGTAGTTCCAATGAGTGTACACATAGCATTTGAAACCCCGAGCGATATACAAGAGCAGGTCTACGAGATGGTCAAGTCTCTAGGCAAAGACGGACGAGGTCGCCTGAAGAAGGGAGCCAACGAGGTAACCAAGGCAGCTGAGCGCGGTAGCGCGAAGATGGTCGTGATGGCAGAGAACGTCAACCCAGGCGAGCTTCTGGCCCACATTCCGATGATCTGCGGCGAGAAGGAGATTCCATTCATCTACGTCGAGGACCAAGCCTACCTAGCCGAGGCAGCTGG
>Ga0207965_1000109_pt1 | contig 21849 bp, 17 predicted proteins | sample Knorr_S23_td_O2m_FD_185609 | JGI IMG/M metagenome (GOLD analysis project Ga0207965, IMG submission 185609) | Marine microbial communities from Southern Atlantic Ocean transect - Knorr_S23_td_O2min_ad_571m_LV (SPAdes) (version 2) | ecosystem: Environmental > Aquatic > Marine > Oceanic | place...
ACGTTGGGTTTCCAGTTTCACCGTTACCAAAGAATTCCTCGGAGTCACCTTCTTCCATCATGGCTCCCATCAGAACACCGACAGTTTCCTGTAAAAATCTAAGTTCAACCTGAAGCTCCGAAATCGTCTCCTGAAGCTTCTTTATCTCATCTGATTCCGACGCCACTGGGCAGTAATATTACAGCCCCTTATAACAGTTATCTCTAAAGATTTTCCAGTTTTGTTTTTAGGACTGGTACGATATCGAACAGATTGCCTACGATCCCATAATCAGCCACCTTGAATATGGGGGCCTCAGGATCCTTATTTATGGCTGCAATAAACTTTGATCCACTCATTCCACCCAGATGTTGAATAGCACCAGAGATACCTATTGCCAGATAGAGATCAGGGGTCACAGTCTTGCCAGTCTGACCAACCTGGTGTGAATGTGGTACCCATCCAGCATCAACTATTGCCCGGCTTGCTCCGGCAGCAGCTCTCATTGTTGCAGCCAGGGGTCGTATCAACGCCTCATAATTCTCCGGACTTTCTAGTCCTCGCCCCCCACTAACAACGATGTTAGCTTCCGTTAATTCAATGGTACCCGCACCTATTTTTTCAATAGATGTAGTATTAAGGGTTGAATTAGGTATGTCTCCTGAGAAATTCTCGACATTACCAGCCCAGGATTCACCTATAGGGTATGCGTTGTTACGTATACTTGCAACCAGTGGACCATCCGGTTTTGACTTGGCAAGGACTTTACCCGCAAAATCAGGTCTGACAAATCCTTCGCTACTGGCCTCTAGACAATCTCCCAGATACCCCCACCCTAGTTCGGCAGCTACCCTTGGTCCCAGATCCTTACCCATTGTGGTTGCCCCCATCAATACTTTGGTGGCATCGTTCTTTTGAACGACCTGAGAAACAATTGAAGCGTATTTAACAGGATCATAATATTCCAATCTTTCATCATCTGCAATTACTACCTTTCCCGCGGCTAGTTTCATTGCAGACTCTGAAACATTCTTACCGATAACCAATCCTATGACCTCTCCCATCCCGGCTGCAACTCCAGCAACTTGTTGTGAGACATCCTTTATCTCACTACCATCAGTTTCACCGACCAAAACTACAGTGCTCATAGTACCTTAGCCTCCATCTTTAATTTTTCTATTAATTTGTCGACCTTCTCTTCGGGACCCTCTCCTTCCAGAATCACACCTCCTCCCCTCGCAGGCGGTAGAGAACATTCAGTGGTTTGTACATCATTTCCCGATTCAGAACCAACATCACGATTGTCAAATGGTTTTCTTTTAGACATCATGATATCTTTCAAGGCCGGGAATCTTACTTTGGCCATGTCCTTCTGGCAGGTAATCAACACCGGGGTCGGAGTCTCAATTATCTGTAAACCACCTTCAATTTGTCTGCTTGCGGTTAGTTTATCACCACTTAATTCCAGATTGGTCACACCCGATACGTGCGGTACTCCAAGAAAGTGTGCAATCATTGGTCCCGTTGCGGCTTGGTAGTAGTCTATGCCTTGAACACCACACATAATCAGATCTGCATTCAGTTCCTTGACAGTTTCAGATAATATCCTTGCATTTGACGAAGGTTTGTTGCCACTGTATTCTTGTTGCCTGAGAACTATGGTTTCATCAGCTCCAATAGCCATCATCTTTCTCAGATCGGTGTCTATGCTAGCATTGTCAGAGAACAAGCTGATTAACGTTACTTTTCCACCTACGGCTTCTTTGAATTGGACTGCCTGTTCCACTGCGAATTCATCGTACGGGTTGACCATGTACTTGAATCCGTCCTCTTTGACTTTTCCGTCTACAATCTCTAATCTGGATTCCGTGTCCGGAACCATCTTGATTAATACAGCTATGTTCATGTTTCTGCCTCTAGGTTTTCTAACATTATTTCTGAGATGTCCTTAACTTGCTTATCATCGCCAATACTCTTCAGACCATCGCTCATCATGGTCATACAGAAAGGACATCCTACCGCAACGCAGTCGGCGCCTGTTTTTGATGCTTCCTTTGCCCTAATTTCGTTAACTCTCTTATCGGCGTCTTCTTCCATCCACACTCTGGCACCACCGCCCCCACAGCAGAACGAATTAGTTCCATGCCTTTCCATTTCAATAAGATCTCCTCCGAGTGCACCCCTTGGAGCCTCAGTTTCACCCCCAATCCTTCCCAAGTAACAGGGATCATGGAAAGTTACTTTATCCTCGAAGTCCCTGATTTTGAGTTTCTCTTCCTGACGTAGTTTATTCAATACCTGGGAATGGTGATAAACTTCGTATTTTCCACCATATTTCTCGTATTCTTTTCCTATAGTATGGAAACAATGTGGACAAGCCGTGATAATCTTCAGTGTTCCTAGGGAATTGAGGTTATCAACATTCATCTCCGCCATCATCTGGAACAGGAATTCGTTCCCAGCCCTTCGTGCCGGATCTCCATTACACGTCTCCATTTCCCCAAGTATTGAGAAGTCGACTCCAGCCTCCTTCAGAAGCTTGGCTGTTGCCCTTGAAACCTTTTTATTCCTATCGTCGAAAGAACCTGCACATCCAACAAAGAACAGATATTCTGCAGGTTCGCCTACTTTCAGGTCCAAACCTTTAGCCCAGTCAGCCCTTGTGTGAGCCCCTAATCCCCAAGGATTGGAATTTCTTTCTAGATTGTTGAACAGGTTCTGTAATTCCTCAGGGAAATCAGATGCTTCCATTACCAGGTGCCTTCTCGCGTCTGTAAGTTTGGGAACATGCTCGATATGGACTGGACAGGCTTCGACGCAGGCATAACAAGTGGTACAAGCCCAAATCGCGTCCGGAGTGAATCGGTCTACCATGGTCTCTTCAGGATCTTTTCCAGTCAGAAGAAGAGACCCATGTTCTCTTCCATAATCTTTGACATCCAACACGATCTGCATGGGGTTCAAGGTCTTGCCGCTGTTATAGGCCGGACAGACATCCTGGCATCGGGCACATGCAGTACAGGCCCATCCATCTGATAATTGTCTCCAGGTAAAGTCTGCGAATTTGTTAACACCTAGTGTCAGATTGTCAAAGTCTAAATCATCGGTCTTCACGGCCTCATTATTTTCCTTGGTCTGTAGTGGAATCATGGTTCCCATTGGATCATGGTCCTGGAACATCACGTTTGGAATAGTACCAATTATGTGAGAATGTTTTGTCTGAGGAATTTCAATCAAGAATCCACCTATCAATACCATGTGTAGCCAATAGCTAATGTCAACCATGCTGGCTATTGTGTCGTGGTCCATACCATTCATTTGCTTTGCGAAAAGGACACCTATTGGTTCCCATGGATTGTATTTGGTCTCTTCACCTATCATATTTCCAGCTTCAACGATAAAAGCAGTTAGCACAATTCCTAGGATTGCCAGTAGGATCAAGGGACCCTCTATACTTGCACCTTTCAGTTTTGCTGGTCTGATTATTATTCTACGATATAAGGCGATTAGGATTCCTATCGTGGCCATGGCGTACCCCAAGTCCACAATCAGGTTCCAAATTCCGTCTAACTGGATATTGCTGAGAAATTCCTGCAAGAGTCCGCCAGTTCCCAGATCCACAATATCACTTACTAGCAGCAAGAAACCCCAGAAGATCAGTGCATGCGCATATCCCGCTACCTTATCCTGAACGACTTTGCGCTGGCCTAACCAATCTCTCAAGAACTCGGTCAATCGCTGTTTCCATGAATTGAAACGATCATCGTCTTTTCCGAGGCGGATCAACCTGACGACAAATCCAACTTGGTAAAAATGCGAACCAAGTGCTATTGCAGACCAAGCCAGTAATATGAGATACCATTCTATACCATAATAATCGTGAAATGGGTTCATTCTATTGCTGCCTCTTTTTTCATTGGTTGTATCCTATTTTAAACATCTCCCAGATCAATTTGTACTACAAAGGAGTCTCCATCCTTGGCTTCAAGCTTATCTCTTAGATAGGCAGGTGAAATAATCTCTATCACTCTCTTGTAATGGGTCCTTTTTGGAGATATTACAGCACACTCTCCGACCTTTTTGGCCCCATTTATCAGGACGCATTTGAACAGCCATGCCTTCCCAAAAGTCCGCCCCTCCTGTTCGAAACCTTCAATCAATATTCCTTCTACAGCTTTCATGGCCTCTATTTTTGGCACTTCATCCTCGTTCAGCCTGAGATTAAAAGTTCCCTCAAAAGGACGCCACCCCAGTTTCTTTTCAAATTGTTCCATATATCCTTTTTTGGAGATATAGTAGCCCCCCTCACCGAGCCCAGTTTCCAGAGTACCTCTTATTTCTATTTTCTCTGGAGCCCCAAAGATAAGCCCATATTCGGAGAATTCCTTTCTCAGGATGGCAATTCCCTTATTCATTATTGTTACTACTTGCCCTCCCTGTGCCAATCTCCTTTCCAGATATCCCTTCTCAACCAGTTCAATCAGATATCTCGATGCCGATTGTTGACTTACATGCAGTTGCTTTGACAAACTTATGGAGGAGATGTGCACCGGATGTCTTGTTCCACCCAGAAGTGCCAAAAATTTGAGTGTAGAGAGCAGGACTGGCTTCAGTCTTCATCCTCCTTCATAATATCCTGGAGTTGGTCTTTTTGTTCATCACTCATATTTTCCATGGCTTTCCGTGATTGGTCGACTAAATCACCCATTATTACGCTATAAATCAGAGGAACAATGGTATTGCTCTCAACCTTTGCTTCATAGTCCACTTTGGCTGCATCTCTCTGTGTTCTAAGTTGGTCGGCTGTCATTTCACCTTGACCCAATCCTTGGCAAGCCTTGTCCGTTACGAAGTATTTCTCGCCATTGTAACCTAGCGGATAGGCCTGACAATTAAGTGGCATATCATGATATACCTGACAGTTCTTATTTTCCGAATCATACATTGGGCATCCCGTTTCACCTTCCTTTGTCTCTAGGACCAGTTGCGGGAATCCTTGAGACATATCCATTCCAATGTTTGGTGAGATACTGCTCAGAGTTCCGTTTTTTCTCCATCTGCTAAGATCATCAAAGTATACTGGGACGCCATTAACTTTGGAGCAATACTGCCCACATCTAACGCAATTGTAGACAAATTTAGGTGCATTCTTGTTTTTTTCCTCAGCCATTAGAACTACCAGTTTTTGAGTAACAGACTGAATGTGGTTAATAACCATGTTCCTCTAATTATGTTGTTCAACCTAATCTTGTTAGTAATGGATTCTTTCTATCCTACGCGTAGGACATGAACTCTTTTATTTACCCCCGGCAATGACGGCGAGGTGTGAATGCTTATGAAATCAAGCAAGATATTAACGCTAGCAGTGGCTTTCGCCATATTGGCCTCAGTAATGACGCCTCTACTTGGTGTAGGCCCAGTCGCTAATGCAGCGGCAGACGATCCAGTCGAAGTTAAGATAGGATTATTGAACCCGATAACAGGTCCAATAGCAGTCTATGCTGAAGCCTTTACGGATGCAGCAGGAATGGCTATAGATGACCTTAATGCAGGTCAGGATACCCATTCTTTCTCCTTGGTTGAAGGTGATTCAGGTTGCGACGGAACAACGGCCGCAACAGCAGCTGATTCGCTAATAAGTTCAGGAGTCGCAGGTATAGCCGGAGCAGCATGTTCAGGAGCAACTCTTGGAGCTCTAGAGGTAGCTAAGGCAGGTTCTACGGTAATGGTATCTTACGCTTCAACTTCACCAGCTTTGACTGTTGTAGATGATAACGGTTACTTTTTCCGTGTGGTTCCAAGCGATGCCCAGCAAGGTATGGCAATGGCTTCTATGGCAGCAGCTCATGGATGGCAGAACCCTGGAATAATCTATATGACCAATGACTATGGAGCTGGTCTAGCTGGTGTAGTTAAGGCAGCATATGCAGCCGCTGGTGTAGACGCTATGTGTGTCGACATCGGATATGATCAGGATAACACTGACTTCTCATCCCAAGTTTCAGCATTGGCTGATGCAGGATGTGACAGTTTAATCATGGTCACTTATGCTACAGATGGTGCAGCCCTCTTGGAAGAGATGGCTACACAAGGCGTTGAGGGGGCACCTTCCCCAGTATGTTCTTCAGGCTGTCCATTCCCAGTTATGGGTGCAGATGGTATTGCTGACATGGGTTTCCTTGCGGAATTCTCTGATGCAAGCGCAGCAGCTACAGTAATTGCTACCAAACCTGCAGCTGGTTCAGATAGTGATGCTAAAGACGCATTTGATGAAGCTTGGGAAGCAGAAGAGCGTAATGCCAGTGCAATTTACATCCATGAGACCTATGATGCAGTAACTATGATTGGTCTGGCAGCAATGCAGGATACAGATGGTGATCTAAGGGACGATATTGCAGCCGTTGGTAGTGGCTACCAAGGCGCCAGTGGAGTTCATACATTTGATGCTGTTGGAGATGTTGCAGGTTCAGGTTATGATGTGTGTCAATTCAATCCAGTTATAGTGGATGGCCAGCCAGCTTTAGACTTGGCATGTAATGGTCATTTCGGTACTTCATTGTCTTTCCCAGGTGCAGCACCTATCAACATAGGTTTATTGAGTCCAATCACGGGACCAATTGCAGTTTATGCTCCGGGATTCACTATTGCAGCTAATGTCGCAATAGGATACATGAACACAATCCAACCACTTAACTTCCAGTTCTCTGTTACAATAGCAGATTCAGGTTGTGATGGAACAACGGCAGCAACTGGAGCTCAGACTCTGATTGATGCTGGAGTTGTTGGTATTGCAGGAGCAGCATGTTCAGGAGCAACTCTTGGAGCTATTGAGGTCGCTAAGGCAGCAGGAGTACCAATGGTATCCTACGCTTCTACCTCCCCAGCTATAACCAATTACGATGATGATGGTTACCTTTTCAGAGTCGTACCAAGTGATGCTCAGCAGGGACAGGCACTTGCAGATACTTACGAGGCATCTGGATATGAGTATCCAGGGATCATTGCAATGACCAATGATTACGGTGCAGGTTTCCACGGAGCCTTCAAGGACAACTGGGATGGTGATATCTGTTCGGAGTCAACATACGCTGACGGCACTACGGATTTCACATCACAAGTAGCAGCAGTTGCTGATAACGGCTGTGACTCAGTGGTCATGATTACTTATGCTACAGATGGAGCAGCCATAGCTGAAGAAATCGCAACACAGGGACTTGAAGTTGCAATCTTCGGTGGCGATGGAATTGCAGATGTTAGTTTTGGTAATGCATTCACTGATATCAGTGCAATAAGCGGAATCACCGCAACCAAGCCCGCATCAGGTGCAGATTCATCTTTGTCTATGCTATTTGATGCAATCTATGGAGGAGCATCTGCGGCAGCAGGCTATTCGGGTGGAATTTACACCAGAGAAACCTTTGATGCCGTTGCAATCATTGGACTTGCTCAAGCAACTGCTTACAGAACACCAGTAGATGATGGCGTAAAGGAAATGCTCGGTTTGACCGTAGCTGGACCAGACGCACCACAACTAGGTGCTAGTGGAGTCCACATATTTGACGAGAATGGAGACGTAGCCGGTTCCGGATTTGACATATGTACCTTTGGCGTTGATGATGCAGGCAATGCAACATTAGATTGTCACAGTTCATGGGGCCTGTTTGATGGCCTTACTGATGGCGGTATACCTCAGAACGAGGGCGGGGACGAATGTCCATTCGATGATGTGGTATGGTGTGATGCCAATATGGAAAACTGTATCGGCGACCCAGGTGACCCAGCAGCATGTGGAACAGCAGTCGCTGAAAATTGTGGAACTGCACATGAGGCAGGAAATGAAGACTGTGCAGAGATAACCGAATGGTGTGCAGATGGTGATCCTGGTGGCAATAGCGAAGACGCATGGGGCGAATGGGAAACAGCTTTCTGTGGTGCTTTTACTGCTGAACCAGAACCAGAGCCAGAACCTGAACCAGAACCAGAACCAGAACCAGAACCAGAACCAGTTGTGGAAGAAGAGGATGAGGTACCTGGATTCGGTCTATTGTCAGCCGTTGCTGCACTTAGTGTAGTACTAATTCTCCGCAGAAGACTCTAAGTCAAATCTGTCTGAGAAAGAACTCATAAGCAAAAAGGGGTGGTCGTCATTGAGCCGGCCGCCCTAGTTTAGGGGTTGACAGTTATAGGAGCCCCTGCTGGTACACTATCGTTCAGAGGTAGTTTTGAGTAGAGCGGCATTAACTAGAGATAGCTGGGATTCCATCCCTGTAGGACTGAAATTTGCTTTTCTTGCATTTTTTGATGCCTCTCTTGGGCTTCGTTATGAATCTGGCATATTCTCGCTGTTAATTCATGGTGATCCACTTTGGATTCTTCAATTCTTTGAGTATGTTATCTCCAGTATGTATATTCTTTACTGGTTGTTGAACAACTTACAAGGCTGGTTCAAGGCAATTGCTTTCGTTTCGTCTCCGATATTAATTTTACTTATTTTTGCATTCTGTCTGGAACAATTATTTGTTGGACAGGAGGGCACCGCATCGCCCACATTTAATCTGGCATCCACACTTTTTAGTGGTTTTTATTGGGGAGCCGCATATTTGGCCATAGCTGCGGGTCTGACTTTGACATACAAGGTTCAGCGTTTTGGTAATTTTGCACAGGCTGAAATCATGTTGTTCGGAGCCTATGTGGGCTTTACTATGATGTGGAGTCCCTTCTTCTACACATTAGTAAATGACAAGAAGGTTCTGAATATAGATGTCTCCAAAGACGAGGTTTTGACTTGGGATCTTCTATTCTGGGCATGTGTAACGGGATTTGTTTTGACAGGTCTTCTGGGTGTTTTAATCGATCGTCTGATTTATAGCCGATTTCGGAAGAATCATGCTATTCCCCAAACAATGATGATCGCATCTTTGGGTGTTGCTATGATTCTTCGTGGGATTTTATACATTAGATATGGGGCAAGTCAACACTTGTTTGTTCCAGACATAGATTGGCGTTTGTCCACATCCAGACATGAATTTCCAGGGGACAAATGGTGGTGGCCCAGTATTTTGAGTCAGACGGCTAGGCTCCGTTTTGGTGAGAGAACGATTGAAAAAAGTCATGATGATATGGATAAGACAGCTTGTATAGAGGAAGGGAAACCAGATAATTTTTCATCCAGCTGGGATGTCGAGTCTGAAATATGTAATGTTACTGAGTTTTTGCCTTTTTATGAGATTCAAGATTCAACATATTACTTACAATACACCAAAGCTGCACTGATTATTGGAGTCTTTGCGTCTGTAGTTTTGTTACTAATTGTGCTCAATATGACCCGTCTGGGTCGTCAGATGCGCGCAGTAGCAGACAATCCTGATCTTGCAGCTTCTTCTGGAATTAATGTCGAACGCGTGCATATGACCTGTGCATTCCTATCAGCAGGAATATCTGGCTTCGGCGGTGTACTATTTGGAATGTATGTGCGTGTAAATCCCGAGGTAGGCCTTAGCATACTTCTACCAGCATTTTCAGTTATTGTACTTGGTACTCTCGGTTCTGTCAGAGGAGTTTTGATTGCAGCAATTATTGTTGGTTTGGTCCGCTCTATTTCTGAACCTATACTGATTGGTACGGGCAGTGTCTTGGGTCGTCCATCTTATGCAGCTTTTGGAGAGGCAATGCCCTACATGTTCTTGATAGCTGTATTGATGATTATGCCAAAGGGTCTTGGAGACGCATTGGAGAACTGGCAGATTGAACGGGCACGGAATAGGCGAGGTTCGATTTTCAGTCTTGGGAATGTCTGTCTCTTCATATTGCTAATAATATGTATATGGAAATCCACTTTGGTGTTTGGACTAATTTTATGGAGCATAATAATTTTCTGGTTCTACCTTTTGAGTCACATTAAGGTTGGATCTTCGGATACGATACCATCCCTACCTGAATTACCCTATGTAGGCGGTCAATTTCGTAAATTTAGTTCGTCACAGAAATTGTCAATCTTCGTAGCAGCTGCATTTCAAATCGTGCTTGTTAGTATCCTTGATGACCGCATATCAGGTGTGGGTACAGCGTATTATCTTGTTGATTTTATATTTATCATTTTGAGTGTCTTTGGTCTAGTTTTGTTATATTCATCAATTGCATCCTATATTTCTGATTACAGTAAAATCTTTGGCCCAAGTACGGGTCTATCCTCTGAGCAGAAAAAGCAGCTACTAGTTTTAGGTTTGGCAGGTAGCGTATTTGTTCATCTGATAGACTATCTGGTTGCAGGTAGTGGAACTATTTATTACCTCATAGATGTAATATTTTTACTTTTAGAAGCATCTGGCCTTATTCTCGTAGTAATAACGTTATTTTTATCAAGATTAGAGTTAATGAGTTTCTTTAACTCATTAGGTACAAAAGTCAAGTCCCTTCCTGAAGTTCAGGAGTGGGCTTTGATAATTGGATGCGTTGTATTCACAGCTTTTGTTTATTTCCTCGACATTGTTACCTCAGGTTCTGGAATAATTTATTACATAATCGATCTAGTGTATCTGGTATTCCTTCTTCTAGGAGTTGCCGCTACGCTCTTTACAGTTATTAAATCGAAAGCAGAGATAGATCATCGGCTTAATCTGGGATTCGTTTTGATAGCAGGATTATTACTGTACTTTGAGGATATGATAGAGCCGGGTTTGGTGAGAGACACTGAGTCTAAAATGTATGTGAAAGAGATTGCTTATCTCTTTCTGATATTGAGTTTTAATGATGTACGTCGTCTCATATTTAGTATTCCGTCTCGTGTACGGGATGGAATTGACCAGAATGAACCCTTCAGAAATCTCAAAGAAGGCGTTTTAACGAACGTAAATCCATATGTCTTTCTTTTTGGTATTATATTGTTTCTTTACGTTCCTTTTGGTCAGATCAAGATGCTTGGTTTTTTCTTCATTTTATATTCGATCAATCCGTTTACTGATTTTGTTTCAGAGAAGGCTGGACGTTTGCAAAGTAATTTCTGGAATGCAATAATGCCACCTTCCAAGGCACAATATGGACGTTCTAGTGAACGTGGTTCATGGGTTACATTTGCTTTTTTCCTAGTGCTACTGATATACGTTGCTTGGTGGTTGCCGAGCGTAACTAATTTTACAAAATCGATGCAGCTATCAAGAATAATTGTTTTGGTTTGTGCCTTTTCGATTCTGGCCTTCTCTTTGAACCTACATACTGGTATAACGGGAATGACAAATTTTGGAGTCATTTTCTTTGCTGGAATTGGAGCTATAACGATGGGTATTCTGACGGTCCCAGAAGATAGACCTGGAGGTCAGGGATGGTCACCTATCTTTGGAATTTTCAACGGCGACTTTACCTCAGGAATCCTTGCAGCCGTTATTGTTTCTGGTCTTGCAGGTTGGCTTCTTGCTTATCCAACAGCACGTCTCCGTATGGATTATTTTGCAATTGTGACGATCTCTTTAGGTGAGATTGTAAGAATTTCTATGAGGGCCGAACCACTTCTTAGAGCAGGTACAGGAACGACTGCAATAGGAATTCAATTGTATGACTTACCGCTAGAACACTGGTGGGTATCAACAATGGATGATTCTGTTGGTGAGTGGTTCAATTTGGGGCAGGCAGCTCCTTACACGGTATTACTTGCTGCAATAGCCCTGCTATCGTTTTTCTTGGTCTGGACTCTAGCCGAAATGATGTTAGCCTCTCCCTGGGGAAGGATTCTGCGTGCTATAAGAGAGGATGAAGAGGTTACCATGCATCATGGTCACAACGTTTTCAGGCATAAAGCCATGAGCTTGGCAGTAGGTGGTGCCATTGCAGGTTTTGGTGGAGGAATCTGGGCTTGGCTAAATATGAGTGTATTGGACGATTTTATCAGCCCCGTCAAATCCACGTTCCTTATCTGGGCCGCTTTTATTGTCGGTGGACGGGCCAATAATAGAGGGATGGTCATAGGCGCATTCATCATAGTCCTGACAGAATTTGTATTCAATCTGATGGTTGTTGCTAGAGGAGATATTGACAATCAATTTCATGATAGTGTTGCAGGAATCGATGAATTCTTCGCTTGGCTTATTTTGGAGGTGATTGGGAGCGTGAACAGTGATATATCCATAACTGCGATATTTGGAACTCTTAATCCTGATAAATTACAGATGAATCTGGTTTATCTTAAATTGGTAATGATTGGACTTGTGATTTTGGTCAGTTTAATGCTTTCCGAGAAAGGATTGTTGCCCGAGGTTCCCAAAAGACCGGAAAACCCTGGATCGCATCCTTTTTCTCAGGATAATGCCGAGAAAGTTGATTTCAAAGGGAGGGAAAAATAGTGTCTTCGGTCCTCAAAGTTACTGATTTGACCAAGGATTTTGGAGGTTTACGTGCAATTGACAATGTATCTTTTGAGGTTGGTAAAGGGGAGTTTGTTGGATTGATAGGCCCTAATGGTTGCGGAAAAACAACTACTTTCAATTGTATTTCAGGTCTTCTCGAACCCAGTAAAGGAGAAGTTGAGGTATTTGAGCAAAATACCACGGTTCTAAGACCTGATGAGATTCAGAAGTTAGGTTTGACGCGTACGTTCCAGCATACCCGCCTCTGGAGAGAAATGACGACCATTGAGAACCTATTGATACCACCCAGAAATCAGTTTGGAGACAATCCCTTCTATGGAATTCTCTCACATTTCTTTAAAGATGAGGAGAATGCAAGAGTTGCTAGGGCCTACGATACACTTGCTGAATTGGAGATTACTCATATGGCCCACAATCTTACCAGTGAGTTGTCTGGAGGTCAGAGTAAGCTTGTTGACATCGGAAGGGCACTTATGGGCGAACCTGAACTTTTGCTTCTTGATGAACCCGTTGCAGGTGTGGCAGGCCCATTAGCTGAAAAGATCTTCAATAATCTACGTAGAATTGTCTCGAAGGAAGGGATTTCGATATTTGTTATAGAACACAATATGGATTTCATTCTCAGAAGAGGAGTTGACCGTATAATCGTAATGGATCAGGGGAAGGTGTTGATGCAAGGAACGCCTGATGAGGTTAAAGATAGTAAAGAAGTGATTGAGGCCTATCTGGGAGTCGCAACATGACCCGTGTCCTGGATGTATCTGGACTTGAGGGAGGATATGATAAGGTTCAGATCATGAATGGTGTGGATCTCTATGTTGATGAGGGTGAGTTTGTGACGGTAATAGGTCCGAATGGCTGTGGAAAATCAACATTCATTAAGCTTATCTTCGGTATTGCTACATATTACAAGGGTAGTGTAAAACACAAAGGGCAAGAAGTTTCGGGATGGCGTACAGATTCCCTAGTAAATCGTGGAATAGCCTACGTTCCTCAGGTTGACAATGTTTTTCCAAGCCTATCAGTTAGAGAAAATCTGGAGATGGGTGGAATCAGCCTTCCCACCCCACTTCTTGAATCTCGTATAGATAGGGCTCTGGATATGTTCGAGGATTTGAGGCCTAGAATGAATGATGTAGCAGCTTCTTTGTCTGGAGGTCAAAGACAGATGTTAGCAATTAGCCGGGCTCTAATCAATGATCCTGATTTCCTTCTGCTTGACGAGCCCACCGCAGCTCTTAGTCCCCTTTACCAGCAACAGATAATAGAGCGGATTGATGCACTTAGGAAGAAGGGGATAACGGTTCTGATTGTTGAGCAGAATGCCAGATTATCATTATCCCGTTCCGATAGAGGGTATATCTTTTCTAATGGGAAAGTGGTCCATACTGCACCAGCCAGTGAAATACTGGTTGATCCTCAAATCAATGAATATTTCTTGGGTACCAAGAAAGACTAATAGCAGCAATTATGGAACAACCTAGTGGCAGAAAATTAGCGATAACCAATCTGATGATGTTGTCGGTTGCCATGTTCTGGGGAGTTGCCTGGCCTGTGGGCCGTATTCTGGCAGTTGATTTAGTTGATTATCCTTTTTCGGTGATGTTTCTGAGGTATGGTTTTGCCCTTCCAGTTCTATTTGTATGGATGTGGTATAGGGAGGGAAATACAATACCTAAACAAGAGGATTGGAAACCATTATTCCTGATGGCTTTCACTTCTGTTTTTCTATACCAGATAGGGTATATGTTTGGAATGCAGAGAACAGCTGCATCTGATGCATCACTGGTCATCGGTTTCAATCCCGTTTTTGTCGCTATACTCTCTATCTGGCTTCTTTCACACCGTATGAATTCAGGAGGAATAATAGGTATTTGCCTTAGTTTTACTGGGATTCTTCTAATATTCTTGGCTTCACCTAACGTTCAAATTCCATTTGAGGAGCGGATTACGGGTAATAGTCTGATAATGTTTGGTGCATTTACTTATGCAATCTACGTCGTCTCTATGAGGCGCTATGTTCTTGAAAGAGGAGAGGATCAACTTAGTTCATTATCTCTGATTGCTTGGGTATCCTTGATTGGCTGTATTTTCTTTATACCTTTTGTCATTAATGAAGCACCTTGGGACCGAGTTTGGATTAATGAGGAATGGTTGCTGATAGCCTATCTGGGTGTACTTTCTACAGCCGTTGCATATGTTTTTTTTGCGATTGGCGTTGATGTAATAGGGGCGAATCGGGCATCCAGTTTTGTCAATGTAGTTCCTGTTTTTGGGATTCTATCTAGTTGGTTCCTATTGGATGAAGAATTGGGTTGGATCCAACTAGTTAGTTTTGTTTTGATTTATCTTGGTGTAAGGATGGTCAATGCCCAACCTCCCGAGGGTATCACAAAGCCTAAATAAGCAATCTATAACTTCATGTTATGCTGGAATTTTTGGATGGTTGGCACCCAATTAAACAGGCCTTAGCCGCAGGTCTTTTTACTTGGGGAATGACTGCTGCCGGAGCCGGTTTAGTCTTCTTTTTTAAGGAAGTCGATAGAAAAATTCTTGATGGAATGCTGGGATTTGCCGCAGGCGTAATGATTGCAGCTAGTTTCTGGTCTTTGTTAGCACCGGCTATTGAGCATTCTGAGGAAAGCAATCCTTTCCTTGGTGGAGTTGTTCCAGTTCTTTTTGGATTTCTTCTTGGGGGCGTCTGTATGAGGCTGATAGATATTTATCTCCCCCATCTTCACCCAGGAGCTCCTCCAGAAGAAACTGAAGGTATCAAAACTACATGGCACAGAAGTATGCTCCTTATCTCAGCTATAACCCTTCATAACATACCAGAAGGTCTAGCTGTTGGAGTAGCATTCGGTGCCGCAGCTTCAGGGGATGGCATTGGTGCTGCAATCGCCTTGGCTATAGGTATAGGACTGCAAAATTTCCCTGAAGGAGCAGCAGTTTCTCTTCCACTTAGGAGAGAAGGCCTTTCTCGAAAAGAAAGTTTCTGGTGGGGACAATTGTCTGCTCTGGTAGAGCCCATCGCTGCAGTATTAGGTGCAGCTGTGGTTGTCTACATGGATCCACTTTTACCGTATGCTCTTGCATTTGCGGCTGGAGCAATGATTTTCGTTGTTGTGGAGGAATTGGTACCGGAAGCCCATAGGGGAGGTAATGGAGACGTTGCAACAATGGGAGTAATGGTAGGGTTTTCAGTTATGATGGTTCTTGATGTTGGTATGGGATAGATTAAATCTCAGTGTCCTACACCATGTTTCTCAAAATATTTCTGGTGATATTCTTCAGCTAACCAAAAATCCCTTGCTTCTGTGATTTCAGTGATGATTTTTTTGTCACCTAAAATATTCTGTTTATATTCTAATGATTTTTTTGCAATCTCTTTTTGGACTTCAGTAAAGTAAAATATTGCTGAACGGTATTGCGTTCCTACATCTGGGCCTTGCCGATTAAGCGTGGTCGGATCATGTTTTTCCCAGAAAACATTCAGTAAGGTATCATACGAAACAAGATCTGAATTATAGTCAATTAACACAACTTCAGCATGCTCAGTTGTATTACTACAAACTTGTTCATAGGTTGGATTATCAGTTTTTCCGCCACTATATCCTGAAACGACTTCATTCACTCCTTTAACTTTAGAAAAATTGTATTCAACTCCCCAAAAACAGCCTGCACCAAACATCGCCTTGGCCATTATTTTGAATTAGAATCAATCCAGTTTCTGAAAAGATCCATTCCCTCCTGTAGATCATCTTTCCCAATTCCGGAGAATGCCATTCGGATATAGAAATCAGTTTCTCCTTCCAAAGGTCTACCAAAGTGGTGTCTACAGCAGAAGCTTACTCCCGTTTCATTCAGGGTTGCCTTCCTGAATTCCTCAACGTTATTGAATCCCATTCTCTGCATCAGTCCAGTTACTTTTGGAAATACGTAGAATCCAGCTTCGGGCACGTGAGCCTCAACACCATCAATCCCATTCAATATCTTTACTAGAATATCGCGCCTGTCTCGTAATTCATCAATAATTGCTTGTGTCTCTTCTTTGGGAGCGTTCAGGCCTGCTACACCAGCATGTTGAATGAAATGCGTGGTGCATGATTCCATATTGACATTAAGTCTAGTGATTTGTTCTATCACCTTTTCTGGACCGATTGCCCCGCCAAGTCTCCAGCCGGTCATTGCAAATTTCTTCGAGAATGTGTACATGGTCAAGGTTTTATCATACATTCCAGGTAAACTTGCTATGGATTGTGGAGTACCTTCGTAAAGAGTATCAAAATATGCGTCGTCGGATATCAGAAACATGTCATTTTCAACAACTAGATTGGCTAGACGTTGCATTTCCTCATCAGGAGAAGATGCTCCTGTCGGATTGTTGTAATTGTTGTAGAAGATATGATTTGCACCTTTCCTGATTCCTTCCTCTATAGCGTCGAAATCAAGTCTTAATCCATCTGGGCTATCAACATATCCATAAGGATGAGCGATTCCACCGTAAAATTCAATTTGGGATTCATAGATGGGATAGCCTGGATTTGGATACAATACGACATCTCCTTTCTCCATCATTGACGCAATGTACTTTCCGATACTTGGTTTCCCACCGGGTTGTATCGAGACGTTATCGATTCCATAGTTCAATCCCCTTGCATCTCCAACATCCTTTCCTAAGGCTTCTCTTAGTTCGGGTATTCCTGGGGAGGGACAGTAACCTGTTTTTCCGGCTTTGATGGCCTCTTTGACGGCAGAGACTATGGTAGCTGGTGTTGGAAGATTAATATCACCCAAGTGAAATGGAAAGATTTTCTTGCCAGTTGCAGCCAGAGTTGCCGCTTCGGCTGAAACCGCAAAGGCCGTTTCACTTCCCAATAAATCCATCCTTTTGGCCACACCCATTGTCTTTTTGCATGCGGATGCCAGATATTATTGTTTTTTGCGCAATCTTTATACTTAAGCATTAATCCGCAGGGTAATGACTAGTGAGTGGAGAAACCAGTTGAACGCCTGGCTTCAAGAGCATATGTTGGCAGTTAGCACTGTTGGTACTATACTAAGTTCATTTATGGTATTTATTGGAATAATGGGCCGATGGTATGAGGATTCCTCATTGTCCCCAACAACTATTCTGGATTTTATGGGAGCATACGACATCTGGGTTCTGATCTTTGGATTGATAATCCTTGCCTTCTCGGCTTATTATCTTTGGCTAACTAGGCATTACATGAATCGTTTCGAGGAGATAGTAACAACCAATTCCAAGAAAGAATTCCAGAGAAACTGGACCGAAGTTGAGCAGATCGCCAGATATCACTTGCCTAAAGCGTATCGCAAGCGGGTCTCTGAGATTCGAGGGAAGTTCGGACTCAAGTAATTAAGAAATTTTATATAGTGTCTTTTTTCTTTGAAAGCAGTGGTTAACAACCTCAGGTTCATAACCGATGAAATCCAAGAGTAGTAAAGACGAGGAAAAGATAGAAACTGTGAAGGAAGAAGAGCCTACAGTTTCGACTCCCGAAGAGGAAATACAGAAATTGAAATCTGAAGTTGAAGACTATAATGAGAAATTTTTGAGGGTCGTGGCAGATTTTGATAACTTCCGGAAGCGCATTGATCGAGATAGAGAACAACAGAGTCTCAGACTGAGGGGAGAGATACTTTCCAATTTCCTTGAGATTGTGGATACTGTCGAAAAGGCGGTTGAGGCTGATCATCCAGACTTGGAAAGTTCCTTGGAGGGAATCAAAGGAATACACCGATTGATATCCGCATTGATGGATTCATTTAACATAAAACGTTTTGATCCCCAAGGTGAACAATTTGATTTTAGACTGCATGAGGCCTTGACAACAGTTGAGAAAGAAGGTGTAGAGCCCAATACTATAGTTGAGGTTATTCAGTCAGGCTATACTTTAGAGGGTGAATTACTACGGCCAGCTAAGGTGGTTGTATCAAAAGGTTTTGAAGAAGAAGGTAAGAAAATAGTAGTAGAAGGTGAGTAAAATGGCAAAAGAAGTAATAATAGGAATAGATTTGGGTACAACCAATTCTGAGGCAGCATATCTTGAGGGAGGTAGACCTGTGATTATACCTTCCGCAGAAGGTTCGACGTTCGGTGGTAAGATGTTTCCATCCGTTGTTGCATTCACGAAGGATGGCGATAGAATTGTCGGAGATCCCGCCAAAAGGCAGGCTGTATTGAATCCAGATAATACAATAATGAATATCAAGAGGAAAATGGGAACCAAGCACAAGGTTACCATAAAGAAGAAAAAATATTCTCCTGAAGAAATATCTGCAATGATACTGCAGAAGATAAGGACAGATGCAGAGGCACATCTGGGTGTTGACATCGAAAAGGCAGTGATTACAGTTCCAGCTTATTTCAATGATAATCAGAGACAGGCGACCATAGATGCTGGAAAAATAGCCGGTTTGAAGGTCGAGAGAATCATAAACGAACCCACTGCGGCAGCATTGGCCTATGGTCTTGACAAGGAAGGAGAGTACACGGTCGCAGTTCTGGACTTGGGCGGTGGGACTTTCGATGTCACAATTATGGAGATGGACAACGGTGTATTCGATGTTGTATCTACTTCAGGTGACAACAAGCTTGGTGGAACTGATATGGACGAAGCAATGATTGACTACCTGGCAGACATTTTCAAATCAGACAATGGAATAGACTTACGTGATGACTCTGCATCTAAACAGCGTCTTCGTGATGCAGCGGAAAAAGCAAAGATTGAATTGAGTAATACTCTGAAAGCCACAATCAACTTACCATATATCTGGTCAGATTCTAGTGGTCCAAAGCATTTGGAACTTGATCTCACGAGAGCTAAGTTGGAGAAGATTGTTGGTCCAGTTATCCGTCGTTGTGAGAATCCAATTAAGAAGGCTTTCAAGGATGCTAAAATCAAACCAGGTGATGTTGACAGAGTAATTCTTGTTGGAGGTCCGACTCGAATGCCGACCGTCCAGAAGGCGTTTGAGAAATTTGTAGGACGTAAAGCCGAGAGAGGGGTAGACCCGATGCAATGTGTTGCTATGGGTGCAGCTATTCAGGCAGGTGTGTTGGCAGGAGACATCAAGGACATTGTTCTTCTGGATGTTACTCCTTTGACTTTGGGTATTGAGACCGAAGGTTCAGTCCTGACCCCATTGATAGACCGTAACACCACGATACCAACTAACAAGTCCAAAATATTCTCTACAGCTGCAGACAATCAACCCGCTGTCGAGATTCACGTTCTACAGGGTGAGAGAACCATGGCAGCAGACAATGATACTCTAGGCCGCTTCCAGCTTGTAGGTATACCCCCATCACCCCGCGGTATTCCGCAGATCGAAGTATCCTTTGATATTGACCGGAATGGAGTGATCAATGTCACTGCCAAGGACCTTGGAACCAACAACGAACAGAAGATAGAGATCACCTCCAAGTCAAATCTGAGTGATGATGAGATTGAACAGAAGGTCAAGGAGGCCGAGAAGCATTCTGAAGAGGATAAACAGATCAGAGAAATGATCGAGACTCGTAATCAGGCCGAGTCCTTCATCTATGCTACAGAAAAGGCCATCAAGGATCTCGATGACAAGGTCGATGATGATACCAAGGCCAAGGTCGAGGAGTCCAAGGAAAAGCTAGAGGCAGCTATGAAAGAAGACGATTTGGATGGTCTGAAGAAGGCACTGGAGGACTTCCAGCAAGCTTCTCAGGCAATAGGCCAGATGGCATATCAGCAAGCTGCTGAAGAACAGGCCAAGAACCAGGCTGAAGGCCCCGATTCAGAGGTTGATGATGATAACGTGGTCGATGTTGATTATGAAGAGATTGATGACGAAAAGTAGATTGGGTCCTAGTCAAGTATAAATTACCCTATTCTTCTGTGTCGGAACATGGCCGATAAGGTGTCCTTTACGAATTTCGGTGGGAAGAAGAAAGTTAGAAAGGTAAAACGCCGTGGGCCAAAGAAACCGAATATCAATGCTGAAGCATTACTCGATGAGGTTCTGGCAGCCAAGAAGATGGCTGACCGAACTATTGCAGAGTCCGGTTCGAACCTTATCACCCTCCCCTTCCTTGAATTTTCTGTATTACAAGAGACCCCTTTTGCTTCGGGTGAGTGGAACCCCGTGGAGTTCACATTAAGCAATACAGGGAATGGTGCAGCAAGCACGGTAACTCTTTCATTTGATAACTTGAGAACGCGAGGGCAGACAATAGTTGACAGTCTGAATCCTGGAGAGGACAAAGTTGTTGTCATCGAGTTGAGGTCTGATGCCGTAGACAAGACCATCAGTCGTCTGGACGTTTATTATCATTCCATTGAAGGTGACACCTTTACTGCAGTAAGGAGGGACTGGTTCCCTAATGATTATGAGGCAGCCAATATTTTTGAGAGCGAAATTCCACCCGGTGAGGATAAAAATTCGCCACTCTATCAACATCGAGAAGTAATGCATGGGGATTTCCACATTATATGTGGTAATTGTGGTGTTAGAGCGCCAACCACTTTTCGAATATGTGGGAAGTGTGGTACACGTCTTCAGAAGCGATTGGATCGTCGTGATGAGGGTAGGGATCTTGCGGCTGTTCCGGATGAGCGCGAGATATTAATCAAGAAGTTACAAAAGCTTGGTGAACTAAAGGACAAAGGTATGTTGAGTGATGATGAGTTTACCGTAGCCAAAGCTCAACTCTTGAATTAGACCTCTTCAGCCCATTCCACATCATCATCGAAGTTACCGTCAGACACCGGGCCTTTCTTTACAGCATCAGCTACCCGACTGTTCAGAACAAGGATGAAGATAATAAGAACGAAAGCCCATTGTACAACCATGGTTATTATCGTGAATAAGCCCAGTCCCATCCCCTCTATCGGAGAGTGGTTCTGGTTTTGTAATTTTTCGTAGATAAAGAATCCGAAGACTGCAATAAACTCAAGGGGGAAAACGTATTTGATGATGTACTCCCACCAAACTCCAATTTGGATATCAGCATATTGAGTGTTGATTAGGTTCTTCCTGAAATCACTAACACCGAATCGCATTACAACCACAGCAATCATAAGTCCCGAGACAATCAATCCAGTACCCCAGACAAAATCCTGATTGTCCAGGAATTCTAGACTTATTGCTGATGGAATACCGGCCAATGCTACGGCAACAGCGATGTAGCGTACAGCCTCTTTTCTTTCCCATCCCATGTCAACAAAATTTACGACACATCCCTGTAAAGTTGAAACCATTGAAGTTAAGGCAGCAAATGACATCGAAAGGAAGAATATACTACCTATGACCCACCCTGCAGTCCCCATCGATGCGAAAAGTGCGGTCAAATGAATAAAAGTCAATCCAGATGATCCAGATTCCACTGCAGCCAACCCATCAGCTGTAGTGTCAGAAAGCGCAAAGACCGTTCCCAAAACTGCGACACCTGCGATTAATGAGACCGAGTTGTTACCAAGTCCGGTCAGAAATGCGTTCAGTCCAATGTCCTCTT
>Ga0207965_1000110_pt1 | contig 21821 bp, 15 predicted proteins | sample Knorr_S23_td_O2m_FD_185609 | JGI IMG/M metagenome (GOLD analysis project Ga0207965, IMG submission 185609) | Marine microbial communities from Southern Atlantic Ocean transect - Knorr_S23_td_O2min_ad_571m_LV (SPAdes) (version 2) | ecosystem: Environmental > Aquatic > Marine > Oceanic | place...
CGTCGCTCAACGGATAAAAGGTACGCCGGGGATAACAGGCTTATCGCCCCCGAGAGTTCACATCGACGGGGCGGTTTGGCACCTCGATGTCGGCTTATCGCATCCTGGGGCTGGAGAAGGTCCCAAGGGTCGGGCTGTTCGCCCGTTAAAGCGGTACATGAGCTGGGTTCAGAACGTCGTGAGACAGTTCGGTCTGTATCCGTCGTGGGCGTTGGAGTGTTGAGGAGAGCGTTCCCTAGTACGAGAGGACCGGGAAGGACTGACCACTAGTGTACCGGTTGTCGCGCCAGCGGCATCGCCGGGTAGCTACGTCGGGACAGGATAACCGCTGAAAGCATCTAAGCGGGAAGCCCCCTCCAAGATGAGCACTCCCAGGGTCTTTGGACCCTCGGAAGGGCTGTACGAGACTAGTACGTTGATAGGCGGCAGGTGGAAGCGTGGTAACATGTGAAGCCGAGCCGTACTAATCGCCCGAGAGGTTTGACCGACTGCTACCCCAGTCACTCCATGCCAATTTGTTATTTCAAGTTGGCGACCATCACAAAAGGCTTTTCCACTCGACCTCTGTTATCGACTAGTACCGCGAGGGACCAAGCGTATAGAAGTATGCGACTGGTCGCAGCGGTCTGTTGCTTGTCGGTGGCTATAGCGTAGAGGCTACACCCGTTCCCATCCCGAACACGGCCGTTAAGCTCTACTGCGCGGATGGTACTGCCGGGGTCGCCCGGTGGGAGAGTACGTCGCTGCCGGCTTTATTTAAGTGGCCCGTCCGAGTTTGTCGGACGGGCCACTTTCTATTCAAGTAAGGAGTGTGTTCACGGCTCAATCAGCATTCAGCCAATTGATTGATAGGAACCATGGGGTTTAACCTGCCCTGAACCCATAGCTTGAATGGACTAGGATGGGTGCTGGATTGTAATCTAGGATTAGGAGAACACTGATAGCATGAAAGCGAATATTTCTTGACCAAAGATCCCACTTCGGCTGAAGAGTCGAATCCTGTGGAAGTAACCCGAACAGGCTACGTGACGCTCGTAGGTCGTCCGAATGCGGGTAAGTCAACACTCCTCAATCAGCTTGTCGGAGAGCACCTCTCTATAGTCACACCTAAGGCACAGACCACTTGGCAACGTGTGACTGGGATACTCTCAGTTGGAACCGACCAGATGATCTTTCTAGACACTCCAGGGTTGCTCGAAGCAAAGGATATGCTTCAGCGTGCAATGCTTGGAGCTGCACTAGAAGCTCTGGCTGAGGCTGACATCACCATACTGTTAATTGACTCGACTACAAAACCTGACTCGCGTGAAGCAGCTTCAACTATCGAAGCTCTTAGCGAAACCAACGCTCCCCTGCATATAGCCTTGAATAAGGTAGACATCGTCGATGAAGAAGCCATCCGGGCTTGGGAAGCCTGGGCTGACAGGGAGCTCTCCGGATCGGTATACAAGCTCTCTTCCCTTACCGGGGAAGGCGTTGACGCACTGCTAGAGGGGCTACGTGCAGATCTACCCGTCGGGCCTTTTTTGTATCCCGAAGAAGATATTGCCTCGGACCCGGTTCGCTTCTTTGTAGCGGAGCTGGTACGGGAAACGATTTTCGAGCTCTATCACCAAGAGATTCCCTACTCGACGTTCTGTCACGTAGAAGAATTCCGGGAAAATCAAGACCCGGTCTATGTGCAAGTCCAAATCTTTGTAGAGCGAGAATCACAGAAAGGGATTCTCATAGGAAAGAAAGGAAGAGCTATCCGGGAGCTTGGTGAAATGGCAAGGATGAAGATTGAGCACTTCATCGACATGCGGGTGTACCTGGACCTATGGGTTAAGCCATTAAAAGCGTGGCGGAAGAACAGGGGCCATTTGAACCGGCTTGGCTTCCGACTACCCGAAAGTGATGAACCGAGTGCATCCTAAAACTCTATCGGTAGCATTTTTACCTCGACTACCTGAGTTCATGTCTCGGAGTGGCCCTCAAGTGATGAATCAGAGTGCCCTGTTTGTTAGACTACTCAAGTCATGAAACCAAATGATCAAGCTGTTACGGATCGTGTGATACGGGCGCTTGCAGAATCGAAGCGTGGCCCACTCAAGCCGAAGGAGTTAGCACGAACGTTAGGAGTCCCCTCAAGTGGATATCATAGCTTCAAGCGGTTCTTAACGTCACTTGAGAAGGCGGGTAAGATCCAACGGGTTAAGGGCCACCGCTTTGTTGTGCCGGAAAGTGTCGGACTTGAATCCGGTATTATAGTGCTAACACGGGCTGGGGACGGCTTCGTCAGGTTAGACTCGGGTTCCAAAGATGTGTTTATAGGAGCGAGGCACCTTAATACTGCGATGGATGGCGACCGAGTATTAACTCGGATCGAGTCACGCAGGCGTGGTCGGAGTCCTGAAGGAGTTGTAGTCAGTGTCCTTGATCGTGCTCGTGACACGATTGTGGGAACGTTCCGGTACTCCAGCCGCAGGAGTACCGTAATCCCGTTGGACTCGAAGTTCATAAAGGAAATTATCATCTCTTCAGGCCATTCCGCTGATGCAGATGAAGGGGACGTCGTGGTTGTGCTCCTCGATTCATACGGCGAAGGCGGTGCAAGAATTTCCGGTAGAGTCGAGACAGTTCTGGGAAAACTCACGGATCCGGGCGTAGATGTGTTGGCTGTGGCCCACGGGTTCGCGCTTTCCTTTGATTTTCCCGCCGATGTTACTGCCGCCGCTGAAAGGGCTGCCCGGGAGTGTATGGCCGATCCTGGTATCAAGCGGGTAGACCGCACCGACCTTTGTATTTTCACGATCGATCCTGCGGAGGCCAAAGATCATGACGATGGACTTTCGGTTGTCGCCCTGGGGCAGGGTCGCTTTGAAGTCGGTGTACATATCGCTGATGTATCTCACTTTGTTCGTGAGTCGGGTCTAGTCGATGTAGAAGCTCTATCAAGAGGTACAAGTGTCTACTTGGTAGACCGTACAATTCCCATGTTACCGGAGGTTCTTTCCTCCGATGTTTGTTCTCTGAAATCTGGGGTTGAGCGTTTCACTTTGTCACTATTCATAGAGTTGGATCAGGCTGGTAGGGTTTATCGGCATCGCTATGAGCGAGCATGTGTTCGTAGTCGTGGTCAGTTCTCGTACGAGCAAGTGCAGAGTGTTCTGGATGGATCTGCTGGCATCAGCGAGGACATAGACCAAGCGCTTCATACCCTTGATGATCTAGCTAGATCTCTAAGAAAGGTAAGAACCGATCGTGGGGCATTAGACCTGAACATTCCTGAAGCGAAGGTAGTCTTGGACAAAAATGGGCATCCAATCGACATACAACGTAGCCAGCGCCTGGAGAGTCATCGGCTCGTGGAAGATTTCATGATACTAGCAAATGAGGTCGTAGCGGCTGACATGGAAACCAGAGAACTCTTTGCCATCTATCGGATCCACGAACCTCCGATGAGAGAGAGCACAGAGGGACTGCGTGAACTTCTCACCCGAGTTGGGTACGGACTTCCGAAGCGGAGATCCCTCAAACCCAAGGACCTTCAGCGACTGCTTGACCAGGTACGAGGTCGTCCCGTGGAAGCTCTCATATCGAGAGTGGTACTTCGGTCGCTTTCGAAGGCCCGATACGATACTCGGAATCTCAGCCACTTCGGCCTTGCATCACCAGCGTACTTACACTTCACTAGTCCTATCCGTCGCTATCCAGACCTTATGGTTCATCGTGAAATCATACGGTCACTCATTCTCGAAGAGGAACACACTCGTCCAGATCTCGAGACACTCCAGTCGATTGCTGAGCGTTCAAGCTTAAGGGAAAAGGAAGCCGCCGAAGCAGAGAGGGCCTCTGTCGCTTTGAAGAAAGTGGAATTTATGGAAAAGCATCTCGGGGAAGAATTTATCGGCCAGATATCCGGGGTTGCAGCCTACGGATTCTTTGTGACACTAGATACATACTTTGTCGATGGGTTGGTTCACGTAAACAGCTTAAGAGACGACTTTTATCTACTTGACCGTGATGCGCACGCGATCATTGGTGAACGGGGCCAGCGTCAGTATCGTATTGGAGACCGCGTACGTGTCCAAGTATCACGGGTCGACAAGGAGGCTCGACATGTGGATTTTTCGCTAGTCCGAAAAATGGCGTGGAAAGATTGACTTGGTGATCGGAAGAAGGATACCCTCAGAAACCTTAGTTAAATGGCGACACTAGAATACAGTGCTACTCCGAATTTCCTGCTCAGAATCAACGGGACATTTCCTAGCGCACGCTACTTACAGGCATCACTAACACGATGAATAAGGAGCAACTTCAACAACTCGAGGAGCTTGATCGTGGGGTCCAGGAGCTTAGGGGGTACCTTTGACCTGGAATCACGCAAAGAGCGTTTGAGGGTCCTAGATCAGGAGATGGTCCAGCCAGGTTTTTGGGATAGTCCAGACCAAGCGAAAGCCACAATTGATGAATCAAACCGTCTCAAGGGATGGATTGATCCTTGGTCGAGCTTAGATGCTCGAGTTTCTGAGTTGACCGCGTTGGTCGAACTCCTAGAAGAAGAGGAGGATGCTGAGCTCGAAGCGGAGTTTACGCGTGGGCTTGCTTCAGTCGAAAAAGATCTCGAAGTGCTTGAGGTCAGGACCATGCTTCAAGGTGGCGACGACCACCGAGACGCGATTGTGACAATCCACCCAGGTGCTGGGGGATTAGAATCACAGGATTGGGCGGGGATGCTCATGCGTATGTATACGCGGTGGTCTGAGCGTCGAGGATTTGGAGTTGAGGTGTTGGATCTTCAGTCGGCGGAGGAGGGCGGAATCAAGAGTGCGACGCTTGAGATTAAGGGCGAGTGTGCCTACGGATATCTCAAAGCAGAAGGCGGCGTACATCGCCTTGTTCGCATCTCTCCATTCGATCAGCAGTCGCGACGTCACACGTCCTTTGCAAGCGTATTCATATACCCGCTGGTTGAGGATGGTATCGAGATTGACATTGATGAGTCAGATCTTCGCATTGATACCTATAGGGCTTCCGGCGCGGGTGGACAGCATGTTAACAAGACGGACTCAGCTGTGAGGATCACACATGAGCCGACCGGTATTGTTGCAACATGTCAACAAGAGCGCTCTCAGCATAAGAACAGAAGCACGGCCATGAAGATGCTTAGAGCCGCACTGTATCAGCATGCTCTGCAGGAACAAGAGCGTGAGCGGGCAGTACTCGAAGCGACCAAGACTGAAATAGGGTTCGGAAATCAGATCAGGTCTTATGTTTTTCAACCCTACACTATGGTCAATGATCATCGCACAGAACTCAAGATCACCGACGTGCAGGGAGTTATGGATGGTGACCTCGATCCATTTATTGAGGCATACTTAAAAAAGATTGGTGCGACCTCTGAGGCCTAGTAGCACTGGAGATATATGGACGACTTAAATCAGGTTTTACGAGCGCGGCACGAGAAGCTAGATGCCCTTAGAGAGAAAGGGATCGAACCGTTCGCTCACAGTTATATCCCTTCCCACCGATCTAATGAAGTCATCCTGGGTTTCGAGGAGCTAGAGGCTCTGGAACGTTTGGCGGAGGGTGGTGAGGGAGAGCACTCTTCGGTTGCTGGCAGGATTTTGAGTTGGAGAGACCACGGAAAAAGTCATTTTGCTCATGTTGGTGACGCAGCTGGATCAATCCAGGTTTACTTCAAGAGCGATATTATTGGCGATGAGTGTTTTGAGGAACTGAGCCTTCTTGACCTCGGGGATTGGATCGGTGTTGAGGGACGAGCCTTCCGAACTCGAACTGGGGAAATCACGATTCGAGCGGAGTCCTACACTCTCCTAACTAAGTCACTGAGACCGCTGCCTTTTGGTAAGACCGAAGAAAATACTGAGACTGGAGAGAGGATTGAACATTCTGGATTTTCTGATCCAGAGACTCGTTACCGGCAGCGCTACGCAGATCTTGCTGTGCACCCTGCTCTTAGGAATGTGTTCGAAACGCGTACCAAGATTATCCGAGCACTTCGGGGTTTTTTGGACTCTGAAAATTTCCTAGAAGTCGAGACTCCTGTCCTTCAGCCCCTGTATGGTGGTGCATCGGCTAAGCCATTTGTAACCCATCATGAAGCTCTAGGGTTGACCATGTACCTCCGTATTGCAGATGAGCTCTATCTGAAGCGTCTCTTAGTGGGTGGACTTGATCGGGTATATGAGATTTCAAAGGATTTCCGCAACGAAGGCTTGAGCCGGGTCCACAATCCGGAGTTTACGATGCTTGAGTGGTATCAGGCATTCACTGACTACAATGATCAGATGGTTTTGGTTGAGCGTATGGTAGGCCATGTGCTTGATGAAGTGGTGAGCAGTAGAGAATTGAGATACGGGAACGAGATGATTTCGTTTGAACCGCCTTTCCCACGGATACCTTTGGTAGGTGCTTTGTCAGAGGCTCTCGGAGTGGATGTCTTCCATTTAGAAGATGAGGTGTTGCGGGAGAAGGCGAAGGCTCTGGGACTAGACGATCTTGATACAGCGGGGCGTGGTAAGCTGATCGATAAACTTTTCGGTGCTCTGGTTGAGCCAGATCTGGTGCAACCGACATTCGTTATAGACCACCCAAAGGAATTGAGTCCACTTGCGAAGGAACATCGATCGGATTCGCGACTAACGGAGCGGTTTGAACTCTACGTCGGTCGGGTTGAGCTATGTAATGGCTTCTCTGAACTGAATGATCCCTTGGATCAAAGAGCCCGTTTTGAGGCGCAAGCCGGGCTGCGTGATGCCGGGGATGATGAGGCACAACAGATTGATGATGACTACGTGCGTGCTTTGGAGTATGGGATGCCACCAACAGGTGGTGTCGGATTGGGAGTGGATCGCTTTGTCATGATGATTACTGACCAGCCCTCAATCCGGGATGTCATACTGTTCCCGATCCTAAGGCCAGAGGAGTGACCGGCTTACTTCGTCAGGATCATCGTGATCGTCTGTACTGGTTCATTGCACGGCACTACCTCAGAGCCGGAAGAGGTCGCGGGCTCTTATCTCTTATCACCTGGATCGCTCTTGGGGGGGTAATCGTCGGAGTAACTGCGCTTGTCGTTGTGATAGGCGTAATGAGTGGCATGCAGAAGGATCTGCAAGCTAAGATTCTAGAGTCAACACCCCACATCATCGTACTTGAATCTGGCACAACGCTTCGGCTCCACGAATGGGAAGAAGTAGTCGATTTGGTTATGGAAGTGGATGGGGTTGTGGGGGCTGCGCCTTTTGTTCTCTCACAAGTTTCCGTGGCTCGTACCGGCACTGATGGTCTCTACCCTCAGTCAGCGAATCTATACGGAATTTCGATTGATACCGGGCGAGTCGCACCAACTGAGATGGAACGTCAGATCGTAGAGGGGATCTATAACCTTACGCTGCCTGAATCCGGTTTGTCCCCCCTATTGATGGGTGTGGGATTGGCGGATCGCATGCAACTCTTTGAGGGGGACACACTGCTGGTCGTCTCATTCGAGAACCTCAAGATGGACATTCTGGGTGGGCTTAACCCGACTATGCGGCAGTTTGAAGTAACGGGTGTTTTCACAACCGGCATGTACGACTATGACATGCAGAACGTGTATACCACCCTAGAGGCAGCTCAGGAACTTGTCGGGATCACAAATCCTGGTGTCGTCGGCGGGGTCGGGATAAGAACCAGACAGCCTGAACTCGCAGATGAGGTTCGCGGAAAGGTTCAAGAGTCATTGGGTTTTCCTTTCTATGCAGAATCTTGGATGACAACGAATAGGGCCCTATTCAGTGCCCTCCGCCTCGAAAAGATCGCTATGGGTTTGATCCTCGGTCTCATTGTGCTTGTTGCCGCCTTCAACATCGTGAGTACGCTTGTGATGGTTGTTGCAGATCGGACACGAGAGATTGGTATCCTCAAGGCGATGGGTATGACACGTAGCGGTATCATGCGAGTCTTTGTGTTGCAGGGTGCCTGGATTGGAGTCGCAGGGACAATGGTCGGTACCGTGTGTGGGCTTATTCTAGCCCTCCTGATCGGACATTTTGAGATTATTCGGATACCTCCAGATGTTTACTTCGTTGATCACCTACCGGTATCTCTGAACCCGTTTGATGTATTAGGAATTGTCGTAGCCAGTGTCACAATCGCTTTTGTGGCCACGATTTACCCAGCATGGAAGGCTTCCAGATTGGAACCAGTGGATGCTATTCGGCATGAATAATATGGCATCTACTAGGCCCCCTGTTCTCAGCGCAAGGAATGTGCAAAAGAGCTTTGTTGGAGGTGACGGCACCCGACTAGACATACTATTGGGCATTGATCTGGATATTGGATCGGGAGAACGCATAGCAATCACTGGAGCAAGTGGTACAGGAAAGTCTACGCTCCTCCATATCCTCGGATCTCTAGACCGCCCCTCCTCAGGTCAAATACTTGTTGATAGCAAGGCAGTCTCGGAGTTGTCCGAGGATGAGTTAGCAGAGATGAGGAACCACTATGTGGGCTTCGTCTTTCAGTTTCACCATCTGCTTCGTGAATTTACGGCTCTTGAGAACGTGATGATGCCTGCCCTGATAGCTGGCGTGGCACAATCAGAAGCTCGTGATAGATCCAGAGAACTTTTAGAAGAAGTTGGAGTAATCGGCCGAGAATCACACAAACCACGGCAACTATCTGGTGGTGAGCAACAGCGAGTAGCAGTTGCGAGGGCGCTGGTTAACCAGCCGCTTGTTTTGCTTGCTGATGAGCCATCCGGGAATCTTGATACCCAGACGAGTCAGCGTTTGCACGATCTCATTTTCAAGCTTCGAGCAGGGCGTGAACTTTCAATGGTGGTGGTTACTCATAACTTGGATTTGGCACGTAGGGCAGATCGTGTGCTCGTTTTACAAGAAGGACGACTCGAACTGGCAACTAAGGAGTAGACCAAGGCAATGAGATTGAATCACCAAGGTCTACGTACCATTTCCTCAGAGGGCTTATAATTAGCTATGCCCGATAACCTCTGCGACAACTGTGGATCTAAGCCAGCAACGGTTAACCTCACACAGATAGAGAACAATGAGATGTTCTCGTACCATCTATGTGAGGATTGCGCTGCCCAAAAAGGACTGGAAGCAACTACTGAGCCTCCAGCCTCTCCTCTACCGGATTTTCTTGCCCAAATAGGTGATGAGCCTAGGGAAGAAGAAACTTCCGATAGCGAATGTTCATTCTGTGGATTGACATTTACTAGTTTCCGTGAAACTGGTCGACTCGGGTGTCCGCACTGCTACGAAACGTTCGAGTCGCATTTGCGCCGACTGCTCCGACGAGTTCACGGAGGCACCAAGCATGTCGGGAAAATTTACTTGCCAGCAGACCCAACTGTGTCTGAGATAGAGAAGCGGATGGAGGCACTGCGCAGAAAGCTCAACAGGGCAGTAGACGCAGAGGATTTCGAGCGAGCTGCAGAGCTAAGAGATAAAATACGTTCATTAGAACCGGTATGATAAACATGTTGCCTCTTAAGAGCTTTCCTGTGTAGGTGATGAACGATTTTACCACGATTCCGGACTACGGGTTGAGCTGGCTAGAGGCTAGTGGTGACCATTCGGATATTGTGCTTTCAACCCGAGTACGCCTAGCGCGGAATCTTCAGGGTCATGCCTTTGGAGCTCGGGCCCGTGTAAATGACCGGCAGGCTGTACTGGCCAATTTCAAAGAGGTTTTTGCGCGTTCTGAAAGCTTGATGAAGGGCACATTACTTGAAATGAAGGATTTAGGGCCCAGGGCCAGGCGTATTCTTCTAGAGCGACGATTGGTGACCAGCGATCTACTTGGAAGAACTGAAGGTGATCCACCAGCCGGAACAGCTGTTCATTTTTCACACCGTGACCCTCTTAGCGTGATGGTCAATGAGGAGGATCATCTTCGAGTACAGAGCCTGCTTTCAGGGCTCCGAATTCAGGAGTCCTGGGAAATTGTAGATTCCCTTGATGAGGAATTAGGTCAAGAGCTGCCTTATGCATTTCACCATGAATTTGGATTTCTCACGAGTTGTCCGACCAATGTGGGCTCGGGACTTCGAGCCTCGGTCTTCATGCACTTACCGGGTCTTGTGCTTACTAAAGAGATCGGAAAAGTGCTGCAGGGCTTAACTCAAGTTGGCTTGACTTTTAGGGGCCTCTACGGTGAGGGTTCGGACGTTGTCGGCAACTTTTTTCAGGTTTCGAACCAAACTACCCTGGGGAAGAGTGAGGAGGATCTAGTTGATCATCTTGATAAAATTGTCAGACAGGTCATCCAGTATGAAAAACAGGCCAGACAGGTACTTTTAAGAGACGCAAGGGGCGTGACGGAGGATAAGATATGGAGGGCTTATGGCCTATTGCGTTATGCCAGGGCCCTATCCTTTGAAGAACTGATGAATTTATTGTCAGGGGTGCGTCTTGGATTGAGTCTGAAACTACTCCCGGGGCTCCGTGTATACACTCTGAACAAAATGATGATATTTACGCAGTCTGCCCACTTAGAGCAGGCTGTAGGGAGAGGTTTGGGATCAGAGGAAAGAGATTCTCATCGGGCCGCATATGTGAGGCGGATCCTTACCTCAGAAGGTGATGAGACAGCGAATTCGTGATGGTAGAACTAGAATGCTCAGACTAAATAATCCTAATTTACGATGAACTACAACTTCACTGACCGGGTCCGAAAAGTTTTGGCTATGGCTCGCGAAGAAGCGATCCGCCTGCAGCACGATTATGTCGGAACTGAGCATATTCTACTCGGCTTGATCCGTGAAGGTGATGGTGTAGCATCGGCAGTGCTCATTACTCTCAATGTTGACCTTGAGCAGATTCACGAACGTGTAGAAGAGTCAGTCCGGAAGGGAAAGGCGACGATAGCGCTTGGAGAACTCCCCTATACTTCTCGTGCGAAGAAGGTTCTTGAGTTTGCGATGTCTGAGGCTCGGGATTTCAACCATTCATACGTGGGGACTGAACATCTACTGCTGGGTCTTCTGCGAGAAGAGAAAGGTATTGCAGCTCAAGTCCTGAACTCGCTTGGCGTAACGCTCGAAGAAGCTCGAGGAGAGACCCTCAAGGTATTGGGGTCTTCAAATACAGAGACATCTGAGCCGGCAGGGATCGGTGGTGGGGGAAGTGATGCGTCTCCTAGGCAAGACGATAAGACATCTAAAACTCCTGCTCTTGATCATTTTTGCAGAGATCTTACTGAGCTGGCTCGCAAGAATGAACTTGATCCAACCATTGGCCGCGAAACTGAAATTGAAAGGGTTATTGAGATCCTTTGTCGAAGGAAGAAGAACAATCCTGTTCTAATTGGAGAACCGGGAGTGGGTAAAACTGCTATTGTCGAGGGCCTCTCACAGTTAGTTGCGAGTGGTGAAGTTACAGACGCACTTAAGGATTACAGGGTCGTTGCACTAGACATGGCTGCGGTAATTGCGGGCACCAAATACCGTGGCCAATTCGAAGAGCGGTTGAAGGCAGTAATGAATGAGATCCAACAGGCTCAAACGGTAATTCTATTTATCGATGAGATGCATACCCTGGTTGGTGCGGGAGCTGCCGAAGGAGCCATTGATGCATCTAATATGCTTAAGCCTGCACTCGCCCGGGGTGAACTCCAATGTATTGGAGCCTCAACTCTGAATGAATATAGGAAATACATTGAGAAGGATGGGGCACTAGAACGGCGTTTCCAGCCGGTGATTGTGGATCCCCCTGTAGTTGAGGAGACAGTCGAGATACTCCGGGGTCTGCGGCGTCACTACGAGGACCATCATCGCATTGTGATTCCTGATGATACACTTGAACATGCAGCCAAGCTTGCTGATCGCTATATCACGGATCGCTTCCTTCCCGATAAGGCGATTGATGTCATCGATGAAGCGGGTGCTCGCGCCCGGATCGCTAGCCAGGTCCCTCCACCTGAGGTTGAAGGGCTCAAGGATCAACTTGCTGAGATTGGACAGAAGAAGGAAACAGCGATTGGTGATCAGGATTTCGAACGGGCTGCTGAGCTTCGTGATGAGGAACGAGAATTCAGTAAGCTGATTCGAGCGAGGCAGGAAGAGTGGGAAGAGGAAAGAAAGCAACACCGGCCGGAAATTTCTCCTGATGATGTAGCGTTTATTGTTAGTCGGTGGACTGGAATCCCCGTAACGAGGATTCGCCAGACAGAATTAGATCGACTAGTCCATATGGAAGATGAGCTCCACAAGAGAATTGTCGGCCAACAAGATGCAATTGAAGCTGTCAGTCGAGCGATTCGCAGGAGTCGTGCAGGGCTCAAGGATCCCCGAAGGCCGATCGGCTCTTTCATTTTTTCTGGACCGACAGGTGTAGGAAAGACAGAGCTTGGACGCGCACTCGCGGAATTTCTATTTGCGGACTCTGAAGCTCTGATTCGGATCGACATGAGTGAATACATGGAGAAATTTTCTGTTTCACGCCTGATCGGAGCACCTCCGGGATATGTGGGTTACGAGGACTCTGGCGCACTTACCAAGGCCGTTCGAAGACGGCCATACTCAGTAGTACTGCTAGATGAAATTGAGAAGGCGCATCCAGACGTATTCAACATCTTGTTACAAGTACTTGACGAAGGCCATCTGACAGACAATTACGGCCGTGTGATCGACTTTAAGAACACTGTGCTCATAATGACATCGAATCTTGGGGCACGAGATATTTCAAAAGGACGAGGACTTGGCTTCCAGACAGGTGATGCGAAATCAAGCTACGAAATAATGAAGGATAAAGTTCAGAGAGAGATCGAGCGGGCTTTTAATCCTGAATTTTTGAATCGGGTAGATGACACAATTGTGTTTCACCCACTCTCGAAAGACGAGATCGCCCAAATCGTTAGCATGCTTCTCGCTGATATACGGGGTCGCCTAGCGGAAGAGGATATGACGCTGACCCTAAATGAAGCAGCAGTTCAATTTCTAGTAGAAGAAGGGTATGACGAGAAATTCGGAGCGCGTCCTCTGAAACGAGCAATACAACGTTTCCTAGAGGATGCGCTTTCGGAGAAGATTCTCATGGCCGAGTTCAGCGCGGGTGATGAAATTGAAGTGGATATAGATCCCTCAGGGGTGGGACTCATGCTCCGAGCGGAGCCTGCAACTAAGACGTGATTCGACATGACTTCAGAAGTCTACTTGCTCTTGTGAAGGCCACCGCAGTAGCGGCGGCCTTCTTCACGGTTGTACTTACTGCTTCCCCTGAGATGCTGTCTGGATGGCAGGGACAGCAAGGCATCGTTTCGGTTGATACTGTAATAGTTGAGGGGGCCTCTCAGCGTATCCAAGACCAAAGCGTCTCTGCTATATTCGGTATTCAAGCTGGTTCGGAGATCACTTACAGGGACATCCAACGCGGCATCAAAGCGTTACACGCGACTGGTCAATTTAGTAATATTGTTGTTCGTGCAAGAGGCACCTCACCGGTCGAGCTTGTAGTCCAGGTTGAAGAATACCCCCGTGTTCGTTCGGTCCAGATCAATGGTCTGGAAAGTATTTCAGCCCGTCAAGTTCGAGATACTACAAATCTTGAGCCAGGCTTCCCAGTAAATCGGCAGAGGATCCTGGACGCGAAAGCTTATGTCCGTCAAGAATTGTCAAGTAAGGGAATTCCGTTTGCTCAGATTGAGGAACGGTTGGTCCCCGTTGCTGGCGTACTTAATGAGATTGATCTGATAATAGATGTCATTGAAGGGCAACGCGTCACTGTGTCGCGTGTAGAGTTTCTTGGTAACGAAGGGATCGCCGAGGATGAATTGCATGGAGCAATGTCAACGAAATCCGAAGGTTTTTGGTGGTTCCGTTCCGGTGATTTTGAAGCATCGAGACTTCAGGTAGACCTTGAAGAGAATCTCCCACAGTTCTACGGATCTCAGGGATATCTAGATTTTCAGGTTATTTCTGATACGGTAATCGTTGATCCAAACACTGGAAAATCAATCTTGCGGGTCCAAGTCGATGAAGGTGAGCAATATCGGCTGGGGTCATTCCGTGTGAATGGAAACACACAATTCACGACTGAGGAACTGGAAATTCTTTTCAGGGAATCAGGGGGCGGTATCCTGAGCAGCCTTGGATTTGGCGGAGGAGACTCAGAAGGAGCCGGTGGCCAAGTCTTCGATGCCGCTAAGTTCAACGAAGCGATGCTCACGGCTGAAGAGCAGTATCGGAATGAGGGCTATCTGTATATACGAATCAATCCGGTGATTGATAGAAAGCCTGGCGCGAACGGTGAAAGTCCAATTGTGGACGCCGTCTGGGAAGTGGTTGAAGGGACTCCAGCGTTGGTAAATCGTATCGCGATCATAGGCAACGAATACACCTACGAGTGGGTTATCAGAAACCAGATCTTTGTTCTCCCCGGAGATGTTTATAGTCAGAATCGTGTACTCCGAAGCTATCAAAACATCTCATCTCTGGGCTTCTTTGAAGCTCCCATGCCGTTTCCGGACATTCAGCCTAACGAAGATGGTGATGTAGATATCACTTTCAATGTGGTCGAGAAGCAGACCGGTTCAATCAACTTTGGTACATCTATGGGTGGAGGATACGGGCTCTCAGGGTTTGTTGGATACCAGCAACCAAATCTGTTTGGTAAGGCAAAATCAGGTAGCCTCCGTTGGGACTTTGGGCGATACCTTAACAGTTTCGAGGCGAGCTACACCGATCCTGCACTTTTCCAGTCTTTGCTGTCAGGATCGTTGTCCCTGTTCAATTCACGGGACCGTTTTTTCCAGTTTTCAACTGGGCGAAGATCTCGTCTTGGCGCATCAACTCGAGTTGGGTTCCCGTGGCCGAATTCTCGTATAAGTCGTGTTTTTCTAGGGTATAGCATCTCCCGAACTAAGTATGAACTGTTCAGCGACGTGGAAGACACCTCTCTCTTTGGTCGTCCGCCGGGCTTACAGAGTCAGCTCTCAGTAACTCTCACACGCCAGACTTTGGATCATCCACTCTTTCCGACGGTTGGGTCTCGGCAAAACGTGGTTGTGGAATTCAACGGCGGACTATTAGGGGGGAATGGGGATTTCACAAAGATCCTTACAGAAGCAAACTGGTGGCTCCCTGTAGGGAGCATGGTGGATGGTGACAGTCAGCCCCAAGGGCCTCGCTTTGCCTTGGGCCTGACACTCCGTGCTGGATCGGTCTTTGGAGACGCAGGTGCATTTCCCTTCGACCGTTTCTGGATGGGTGGAGTACAGTTCGGTCAAAATCTTCGTGGGTACGATGAGACATCCATTACCCCACAGGGGTTTGTCCCCGAAGGCAGGGGAGGTGGAATCATGGAGATCGAGCGTTTAGGTGACGCATTCTTCAGTTTCACTGCAGAGTATGCTCTGCGGATGAGTGATCAGTTCGGAGCCTCGTTATTTTATGATGCAGGTAACGTTTGGAGGGAGCCCAGTGATATTGATCCGACACGTCTCTTCCGAGGTGCGGGTATCGCTTTGCAGGTGGTTACCCCGTTCGGTCCAATCGGGCTAGACTATGCCTACGGATTCGATAAGCCAGAGCCCGGCTGGCAGCTGCACTTCCGCTTGGGGCAAGGTCTCTAGATCTTCAAAGTAAGAGTGCAATACCAGAGGAGTTAACTGAAATGCGACGCACCTTGATACCTCTTCTCACTGTAGCCTTTTTGGCAACTGCAGGGTCTTTGGAAGCTCAGACCCTTAAGATCGGGTATATCCAGTCTCAAGAGATCTTGGCGGCACATCCAGGTACAGCCGAGGCTCAAGCGCAGCTTGAGCAAGAAGGACAAGCTGCAGAAGAAGAGATGCAGCGTATTCAGACCGAGTTGCAGAATATGCAGCAGCAACTGCAGCAGCAATCCTTGACTCTGTCGCCTGAGGCCAAGGCCAACCGTGAAGCACAACTACAACAGAGATTGGTAGAGGCCGAACAGCGTGCTCAACAAATGCAGGCTGCGCTCCAGCAACGGCAAGCAGAGCTTATACAACCGATCATGGAAGAGGTTACCGCTGTGATTGAGGCAATCCGTGAGGAGGGGAACTATTCCCTTATTTTAGATGCAGGTGCTGGTTCAATTATATCAGCAGACCCGGCTCTGGACCTTACCCAAGAGGTCATATCCCGGCTGGAGTCTGGCTCAGGTGCAAATCCGGGGGGCAAATAGAGTACTTAAAACGGCGGTCAGACATAGTGGGAAGGGCCCACAGCGCGACTCTAGCGCTGTGGGCCCTTCTTAGTTTAAACACAGTTCAATGATTATGGATTACCTAACCACAGAGTAGGCCTGAGTTATGAGTGAGAATAGAAGACGAAATTCTCAGTCCCCTGGACTGACAATGAAAGAGATTGCGGAACTTGTGGGAGGTGAGCTCGAGGGTGATGGGGGTTTATGGGTATCTGGGATTGGTCCTGTCGATGAGGCAGATGCAGGTCAGATGGCGTTTCTGGCGAGGAAGCGCTACGTGCGCTATGTCCCAGGTTCTCGAGCTAGCTCGTTTCTAATTAGTTCTGACTTACAAGTTTATGTGCCTTCGCACGCACCCCGCATAATTGTTGAAGAACCTTATCGAGCCTTGAGGACATTACTCAAACGGTTTCATCCTCCTCAACCACATAGTGCTCGTGTTCATCCAACTGCTGTTATTGGTCTGGGGGTAGAATTGGGCAATGGAGTATCAGTGGGCCCGTACGCTGTTATAGAAGATGACGCACAGATAGGTGATGGGTGCAGAATTGGCCCTCATTGTGTGATTGGCAGGGGTTCGTCATTGGGAAAGGAATGTCTCCTGCACCCCCAGGTAGTCACGTACGAGGAAACGGTGATTGGAGATAGGGTCGTCGTGCATTCTGGAGTTCGCTTGGGCTCTGATGGGTTCGGTTTTACACTGGTTGATGACGTTCACTTAAAGATTCCTCAGGTAGGCCGCTGCGTCATCGAAGATGATGTCGAAATTGGTGCCAATGCGACGATAGACAGAGGATCCTTAGGTGATACCGTTGTTGGGCGTGGTAGTAAGACGGACAACCTCGTGCACCTAGCGCATAATGTGAAAGTGGGTGCGGGTTCTCTATTTGCTGCCCTAGTTGGTGTTTCTGGCTCAACTCGGATAGGGAAAGGCGTGTGGATGGGAGGGCAAGTGGGCGTGAGTGATCACTTGGATATCGGAGATGGAGCACGGCTCGCGATAGCCACTAAACTCATGCGTGATGTGCCTGGCGGACAAACCGTGTCAGGACACCCTGCTCGTGAACACAGAGAGCAACTCAAAAAGCAGGCTAACCTCAGTCGACTTCCATCCCTAGTAGAACGCATTGGGATGTTAGAAGAGAAGTTAGCCGACCTCTTGGAAGGCGAAGTTGAGATGGAGCCTTAGTTTGAGAATAACCTCGTGATTAACTTTAGGTCGCTATGACAGAGCCAAGTCAACGAACTATCAGGAAAGATGTGAGTTTAGCTGGAACGGGTATTCACTCTGGCGAATTTGCCACAATCACACTTCGTCCTGGTAACGTAAATACAGGTATTCGCTTCCGTCGACTCGACCTAGATGGTTGTCCAGAGATTCCAGCAACACTCAGCCATGTTGTAGGAACTGAGTTGGGGACTTCGCTGGCTAATGGGGATGCCCGGGTAAATACTGTTGAGCATGTGATGGCCGCCTTGGCGGCAGCTCAAGTTGACAACGCGATTATTGATCTTGATGGCCAGGAGGTCCCAATTCGGGACGGATCGTTCCGGGACTATGTTCACGCGTTAAGAGATGTCGGGCTTAAGTCGCAAGAAGTAAAACCGAGGGTTGTTCGCGTTAAGACGAAAGTCACGACTACAGGTGGAGATGGCCAGTCATATTCAGCGACCATGAACATGGGACTTACGGTTGTGGCATCAATCGACTTCGATCATTCTGCGATTGGCCGTCAGTCCGGAGAATTCAGCATCGACTTAGAGAATTTTGAGACTGAACTTGCTTCAGCGCGCACATTTGGCTTCAAGAAGGATGAGGAAGAGCTGCACGATCGAGGGTTGGCATTGGGAGCTTCACTCGACAACACTGTGGTTCTGGGCCAGGATGGTGTACTGGGTGGAGAGCTCCGATTCCCAAATGAGTTCCTGCGGCACAAGGTCGGGGATCTAATTGGGGATCTGGCACTCTTAGGTGCACGGATAGAAGCACGCATTGTGGCCGAACGTCCGAGTCATGCTGGCAATATTGAACTTGCAAAGGCGCTTCAGGCTCATGCGAGGGACATCAACAGGGAGGCTATCGTCGATACAGCCAAGATCATGCAGTACCTACCGCACAGATATCCGATGCTTCTGGTAGACAGGATTACGGAATACGAGGCGGGTAAGCGCATAGTCGGAATCAAGAATGTCACGATCAATGAGCCGTTCTTTCAGGGCCATTATCCTGGACATCCAGTCATGCCAGGTGTTCTCATCATCGAGGCGATGGCACAGGTGGGTGGGCTGCTACTCATGGAAGAGGTTGAGAAACATGAGGACAAAGTGGTTTACTTTATGTCTCTTGATCGGGTGAAGTGGAGGAAGCCAGTGACTCCGGGTGATACAATCGTTTTTGAGTTAGAGCTTCTGCAGTTCCGGAGACAAGTTTGTAAACTAAAGGGTCAAGGCTTTGTCGAAGGCACGCTCGTCGCTGAAGCGGAAATGATGGCAACGATTGTCGATAGATGAGCGGACCGGTTATTGGGGCCAGGGGAGATACCTGCATCCATCCTACGGCGATGGTCGATTCTCAGGCGGAGCTCGATGCCGGTGTTGAGGTTGGCCCCTGGGCTATAATCGGTCCTGGGGTTCAAGTCGGAGCTGGGAGTAATATTGGCCCACGAGTGCTAATCGAGCGGGATACCCTGGTTGGAGAAGATTGTCTCATAGCGAATGGAGCAGTCCTTGGGACGGACCCTCAAGACTTAAAGTACAAGGGCGAAGAATCATCACTCGAGGTTGGTGACCGCACTGTTATTCGAGAGTTTGCAACTCTTAACCGAGGCACTCGAGCTTCAGGTAGAACGGTCATAGGTAGTGACTGCCTGATCATGGCGTATACTCATGTGGCCCATGACTGTGAGTTGGGAAACCATGTGATCTTAGCGAACGCGGTAAACATGGCGGGCCATGTTACGATCCAGGATTGGGCTATCGTGGGAGGGATGACACCGATTCACCAATTTGTACGGATTGGGGCTCATGCGTTTGTGGGAGGTGGATCCAGAATCACTAAGGATATACCACCCTACTGCCGTGCGGCTGGGAGCCCTCCAAAGCTTTATGGCTTAAACTCAGTGGGTCTCGAAAGACGAGGATTTTCACTGGATGTAAGACGGGCGCTGAAGCAAGCTTACCGGGAAATTTTTCACTCAGACAAAACTATCTCTGAAGCAGTTCAAAAAGCTGCACTAGAGCCGAATCAAGTTCCGGAAGTTGGCCACTTGATCAAGTTTATCCAGGACAGTGAACGGGGAGTCACGACGTAGGGATGTCTTTAATCCGCATGCGCCTTAGGCGCAAGAAGAATTGGATTGATAGTCGGAAGGGGATGCATCCCGCGCGACTGATCGCACTCTTAATCCTTACTGCAGCGGTGATTTGGTATCTCGGCTGGCGGTTCTAGTTAACTGTGGCTGACTATAGCCCCAACCAGTTCTAGGAAGGCGGTAGCTCGCGTGGTCGATGTCCTTGTGGTCGCAGGGGATCCGTCCGGGGATCGACATGCCGCAGATGTTGTGAAAGCACTTAAGTGTAAGCTTCCTAGTGCACGGTTTGTTGGATTAGGCGGCCCCCAGATGCAAGCTGCGGGAGTTCGTACTCTCGCGGGGCTGGAAGAACTCGCAGTTATGGGATTTGGAGAGGTCGTTAAGAGGTTAGAGTTCTTTCGTGAACTTGAGCGGCGAATTCATGAATTACTCTTAGATGCAGATCTAGTCGTACTAGTAGATTTTCCGGGGTTCAACATGCGGATTGCTAGAACAGCGTCAGCGTTCGGGCGACCTGTCCTTTATTACATCCCACCAAAAGTCTGGGCATCTAGAGCTAGCCGAATAGAAAAATTAGCTAAGATCACTGATCATATTGCAGTTATTTTTCCATTCGAAGTAGATGCTTTGGCTGATGTGGGTGCCGACGTTACTTTCGTCGGAAATCCGCTGCTGGATCGCCCTGATACTGTTTCAAGCAGAAGTGACTTCCATACACGCTTTGATCTGGACCCTGATCATCCGATTCTCGCAATTCTCCCAGGTTCACGAGAACAGGAGATCAAACAACACCTTCAGCTGTTTGTGGATGTGGCTGAGATGGTGACCGCAAGTTGCCCTCATGTGCAGCCAGTTATCTCAAAAGCGGAATGGCTGAACGACACCTTGTTTGAGGGTTTGTGCATCCCGGTGGTTGAAGACACCAGAGGACTTCTCCGACACGCTAGAGCAGGGCTTGTGAAATCAGGTACCGCCACCCTTGAAGCAGCTTTAGAAGGGATGCCTTTTGTCGTTGCCTACAAAACATCCTCGTTTTCTTGGGCGATTGTGAAGCGAATGCTTCGAGTGAAATACATCTCACTCGTTAATCTCATAGCGAGAGACTCCATTGTTCCGGAATTCATTCAAGGGAATGCGCATCCCCAGAAGATTGCCAGACACCTCATCCCTCTTCTGGATAATACGAGTTCTGAGTACAGGAAACAGATTTCTGAACTGCCAAGAGTGACTTCTCTTCTCGGGTCAGCAGGCTCAGCAGAACGCGTAGCTAATCTCGCAGTCTCTCTTCTCAGGCCGAAGAAATGAGCCGGTTAAAGTTTGGGCTTGCCGGTTTGGTGGGCGCCGGCCTAGTTCGTTTTCTGTTTACCTTCACCCGGCTGGAGCGGATTGGAGTTGAGAACTATCAACAATTTCGGAGTTCAGGTACTCCGATTTTATTCGTTTTTTGGCACGGCGGACTTCTGCCACTCATACATTATCATCGGCAGGAAGGGATCGTTGTGCTTACGAGCGAGCATAGGGATGGAGAGTACGTTACTCAGATAATTCGACACCATGGATTTTGTGCGGTACGAGGATCGTTCACACGCGGAGGGACAAAAGGTCTGAGGGGTTTGGTCCGGGCTGCACGGTCCGGGCAGGATATTGCACTAACTCCCGATGGCCCGAGGGGCCCAACAGGTGTCTTTAAGCCAGGATCACTCCTGGTTGCCCAGATCGGGCGCCTACCCGTAGTGCCGATTTCTGTGACCGCTTCATCTGGGTGGCGCTTGAAGAGTTGGGACAAATTTCTTATCCCGAGGCTATCCTCAACTGTGCGACTCCGGTATCACCCTCCTCGATTCGTAGGGAAGGATGCTACGCGAGATGAGTTGGAACTCATAGCTGCAGATATTGAGGAAGAATTGAATGCCGCCACAACAGTGTTAAGCAATCAAATCCCCGGATCCTCATCCCAGACCCTAGTTCACCACAGACACCAACATGTGAAGCGCATATGATTTTGCATGATGCAAAACTCTTGCATCGTTGGCGGGTCGGGGAAGGTGGTATGCTTAGCGGAGCGCTGACGGCACTCGGCTATCCAATAGCGTCTATCTACAGTGCTCTGATGGCTATCCGGAACTCCCACTATGACCGCGTCGGTGGTCAAAAGGTTCCGGGAGTGATGGTGGTTTCAATTGGTAATCTTGTAATAGGAGGGACCGGTAAAACCCCAATCTCGGCTTGGGTTGCCCGAGCACTGAAAGCTAGGAACCTAAGCCCGGCAATCGTGAGTCGGGGTTACGGGAGAGACGAACTCATTCTTCATAAGAAATGGAATCCA
>Ga0207965_1000111_pt1 | contig 21772 bp, 16 predicted proteins | sample Knorr_S23_td_O2m_FD_185609 | JGI IMG/M metagenome (GOLD analysis project Ga0207965, IMG submission 185609) | Marine microbial communities from Southern Atlantic Ocean transect - Knorr_S23_td_O2min_ad_571m_LV (SPAdes) (version 2) | ecosystem: Environmental > Aquatic > Marine > Oceanic | place...
TACCTAGTCATCGACCCCGACGAGTGCATCGACTGCGCTGCCTGTGTTCCCGAGTGTCCGGTCGAAGCAATCTTCGCGGACACGGACCTGCCCGACGAGGAGATGGACTGGTTGGACAAGAACGAGGATGAGTCTCCGGACCTGCCTCTGGCAGAGGGCGATTCGCCGGTCCTAGCAGACTCCTGATTTCGGGTCCAACCTGAATAGGTTCTTGAGTGCGTACCCGGAGGCGTGACCATGTCCAAACTGGTAGACCTGCGAAAAATGCGGCACGGCACCGAACTGCTCAAGCGCGGATTCGCCAAGATGCAGGAGGGTGGCGTCATCATGGACGTTGTCACACCCGAGCAGGCGCATATCGCCGAGGATGCTGGGGCGACCGCGGTTATGGCGCTCGAGAGGGTTCCCGCCGACATCAGATCTGACGGGGGGGTCGCTAGGATGAGCCATCCCGACCTCATCAGAGGCATCATCGATACCACCAGCATCCCTGTGATGGCCAAGGCCCGAATCGGGCACGATGAGGAAGCTCGCGTACTGCAGACTCTCGGAGTCGATATGGTCGACGAGAGCGAGGTGCTCACACCAGCGGACCCGTTCTACCATATCGCCAAAAACGACTTCACCATTCCCTTCGTGTGCGGCTGCACCAACCTCGGCGAGGCCTGCCGCAGAATCATGGAGGGTGCGGCGATGATCCGTACCAAGGGTGAGGCGGGGACCGGTAACGTCGTCAGCGCCATTCAGCACGCTAGGCTGGTAGCCGAGGAGATATCGCTGCTGCAGAGCGTCAACGACGCTGACTTCGAGGTTATCGCACGCACCATCTCAGACGGCTTCCGCGGAATCGAGGCGAAGAGCGAGCACAATATTACAGTGCAGAACACGCCCTTCGGGAGCATGGACGCCTGCCACGACCTAATTGTCGAGATCATGGGCGAGGTGAGGGAGATGAGCCGGCTGCCCGTGGTAACATTCTCGGCCGGTGGGATCGCCACTCCCACAGACGCAGCTCTGCTGATGAAACAGGGTATGGACGGGGTGTTCGTCGGATCCGGGATATTCAAGTCCGAACACCCGGCGACCACTGCCTCGGCCATCGTCATGGCCACACACCACTTCAGTGACCCTGAGAAGGTTACCGAGGCCTCGTCGATGATGGCTGGCAAGCCTATGGACGGGCTAGAGATCGACAAGCTCGAAGTCCGAATGGAAGAGCGCGGCTGGTAGTCAGTCCCGCTTTCCCCTAGTGGTGCCAAGCTTCCTAGATCTCTTCCTCTCCTTCTTGCTCGGCTGGGGCTTCGAATCAGCATCTGTCCTAGTCCCTCCAAGAGTGATGGAGCCCCGCTCTAGGAGCTCGTCGGCAAGCGAGGAGGCGAGCTCCTCATCCTCGTCGGGTGTCCTCAGGGCGTCTCGGACCGATTGGTTGTGCTCTCTGATTAACCTCTCGCGTTCCTCTCGCTGGGCCGTGAGCTCGTCGCGAATCTCGTTGACCTGGTCCAGCAGGATCTTGATTTCGGAATGGACGTTGTCTGCTGCTTCCCTCGAAGTGACGAAGGCATTGTGCAGTCTGTCGCCCTCAGCCCTAAGGAAGTCCCTCTCCTCAAGCATTGGCTTAATCTCCTCCCAGATGCCGTCAGCCTCCTTGTTGGCGTCCAGCATGGCTGTGTGCTGGGAATCCGCCTCGGCCTTCAGGAGTTGAATCGAGCCCTCCATGTCGCCGAGGTCAATCTCGATGATATGGAACTCCTCGGCTGCTGGCATTAGCTCATCGCGTTTGGCAATCAGCGACTTGAGTTTCTTCAGCATTGCATTCTCCTTTTTCAGAGTCAGCGAGCCGTCGGTCATTATTCGGTTCTCTATTCGGTCTATCTCACCGATGGTCTCCGAAAGTTGGATGACCACCGACTTAGTTCCGTCATCGCTCCTCTTACCTCGGCGTTGGGTGATCAGTTCACGCATCTGGGCCTGGATCTCATCGCGCTTGGCCTGATGCACCTTGGCCTTGGCGCGTACCTCCTTCTGCTCGTCCAAGCGCTCCTTGATGCGTTCTCTGAGCTCTCTAGACTGTTGTTGGACGGAATCTCGTGAATCAGCGGCTCGACGCGCATTCTCATTGTGCCCAGTCCTCTGCTCACGCATCCGCCTGATTCTGGTCTCCATGGCATGGAGTCTGGTCCTGAGGTCGTCATCAGGCCCTGCTTCGTCATCAGGCACGCGGTGGCCAAAGGGGGGTACCCTTTGAACCGACCTGAATCACAGGCCCAGCAAGTTCAGCAGGAACGGGAGCATGGGCGAGAGCACCACGATTGTCGCTCCTACCATGAACAGGCCGCCCAGCGTCATCTTGATTCTCGTGAGCAGGTCCGACCTGACCTGCACCGTCAGAACCCGCCCAGATATCAGATTCCCTGCTCCGTCTTCAAGCCTCACGGTCACGGTGGCCTCGCCCATCGTCGAAGGCAGCAGACTCTGCCACACGATGCTGGTGGCCGAGATGATTCGCGGCAGCGACGAAGAGATATCGGCAGCAATGTGATCCGAATCGCCGGAGAACGGCTCGATCCTGAGTCTGTAAACGCACTCATGCGGCCTGAAGTCAGGTGTCTGGACCTTGAGAACCACGTCCCTCGGCTCATCTCCCTCATTGAGCACGAAGGTGAACAGGTTGGCCTGTCCGACAATCAGATTCTCCATGTCCACGTCGAGCCAAATGTCATCGCCGGTGCGCCCACTGGAGCGTCGCATCCTAATCCTGTCGTGCAGCCGAAAGAAGGGAGCACACTCTGAGCGGGCGCGTGAGAGCAGTCGATCCCAGGTCTCCTCACCCAGCTCAGGATGGCTGAATAGCCCAGCGATCGTAGATGAATCCACCATTGGCTCCAGTGCGGTCCTGAACTGCTCCTCGTCAATAAGGGAAGAGCGTCGCAGGTATAGCAGGTGCAGCAGGGTCTCCTGCAACTCCCTCCTGCTGCTGTGCTGATGTATCTTGGAATCAAGTGATCCGAGGTACTGAGATATCCTGACTGCGAGCAAAGGATCGATGTGGGCCCTGATTACATCGGTGAATGGACGACTGAGCAGGGCAGGGTGGATCGGCGGTGAGAACGACTCCAGCATCCCCCAAGGCTCGCTGGTGTTGAAGCGAGGTCGGTCTGAGACCATGTGCACGCCGTGTCCGGAGAGCAGCGCGCCTGTCGAGAAGGCAACCAGTATCGGAGTGGAAACGACGTCATCGGGCAACCACAGGCTCGCCGCTAGCAGCACCGCTGCTAGGGCCATCAGTAGGATGGTAATTCCCAGTTGCCTAATCGCACCGTCTATGGTTGCTCTCATCTCGGCGTATCCGTGAGCGCTGTTGAAGGTCAGGCCAATTGTAGTCAACTCCTTTGCCTCAAGTCTGAAAATAGCCCTCGTGAGCACCATCAGCCTCAGCAGTATCAGCAGCAGAGCGGTGTCAGCCACTAACATCAGCAGAGACATGCCGTAAACTCCAGTCGACATACCCAGTCCCCCGACAGCTGCTTCGATGTGGTCGGCCCACCATTGCGGGTTTGATGTAGTGAAGGTCTGAGCCAGTCCGTAGAGGGCGACTACCATCAATGGGAGGAACAGGACTAGCCTTGCTCCGTCGCTGATGAGGAGTCTGTCAACTCTGAGCAGGTACTCCTCCTGCGATTTCAGCCTCTGTATCTTCTCGGCGACTCCTGGGCTGTGCTGCGGCTCGGATATTGATCGGGGTGGCATATCGGGGGCCGGGGGGACGGCCTCCTCCAAGGAGTCGGCCAATGCCTCAAGATCGCCTGTCTGGACCTCTGCCATCAGAACCCCTCCTCGGTCCTAGCTAAGATGCGTAGCGAGATTGCTTTCGTCATCTCAATCACCGAGCCGTTGCACGAAATCCCTTCGTCGGTCGAACTGACCTTGGTCCCTATCCCCACGCCGGCCACTTCGAGGGTCCGGGCGTCGGTCGGCCTCATCACCATCATCTCGATGGTTGCCGTCGAACCAATCGGCAGAGCCGAGAGGGGCAGCAGCAATCCTGCCCTCATCGGTTCCATCTGCCTCTCTATGACCGGAATCCTCTCTCCACTCGGCGTCCTCTCAGGGTAACCCAGCATCTTGTCAAGAGCCATCTCTAGTCCTTCGTCTATGGCATGCTCGATTTTGCAAGCCGCCTCGAGGACATCACCTTCGAAACCGATGACCTCGGTCAGCAAGATCTCGATGAGTCCCTCACGCCGCTTAATCATCGCCGCTTGTTGGAAGCCCTCTGGTGTCAGCCTACAGCCCTTGTAAGGAATGTGCGTGACAAGATCTCGTCCTGCCAGTCGTTGGATCATCTCAGTGGTCGAGGCCGGGCTGACATCCATCATCTCTGCCAATTGGGTAGTCTTGACGATGGCGCTCGGTTTGTCTACATGTGCCTCGAACAGGCGTTTCAGATACATCTCCTCGAATTCACTGAGCTCAGCCATCTCCCTCACCCGACCTCGGCCATGAACTCTGTCCTGCAGGCCGGACACCTCGAGCGGACCGGCCTGCGCTCGATAGGAATCCTCAGTTTCTGGTCGCACTGCGGGCAGGACAATATCTCCTCAAGAGACCTCGCCACGGGTTCGCTGCTTGCAGAAGAGTCCGCTGAGGCGTCCTCTCCAGAATCCTGCTCGTTTGCCTCTTCACCCTTCTCGGCATCGCCAGCGGAGAACTGCGTTGTGCAGGCCGGGCACCTCACAGATCCAGTGTGCTCGGTGGGGATGCTCAACCGCTGCTCGCAGCTGGGGCACTTGACCTCTCTCTTCTGAGGCGCTCTCTCTAGCCTGCGGGTAATCCGCGACTCTCTAAGAATCTTCGAACCGTCCTCCGTGCTCGGAGTCCTCTCGGATACCGATCTCCAGACTATCATCCCAACCAGAACCACAGCCAGACCCATGAACGCACCGTAGACGGCGGCCATCACATCAAACGGGAGCTCCCAGCCGCCTCCGCTCTCGGATTGTGAAAATATCGTCAGAGGGACTGAGGTCGTAGCGCCGTCCATCATCCAAACCACTTCGGCCTCGACCATCCTCGAGTCCGGCCACGGACCGATGCTGAGTACTCCAGGGTACGACTCACCCGCCGAAACTGCCAGGACATTTTCCTGCGCCAGCACCATGCCATCGGATGTGCTCACCACTCTCAAAACGCCCGGGAGCGTCGCGGAGTCTCCAGAGTTGTTGAGCCAGTATGGCAGATTGAGGTAATCACCAGTCCCGGGGCTGTCCGGTTCGTGCGCCCCGATTGACACCGAAGGCGAGATAGAGGGGGCGGTCACGCTGGTCTGCCAAGTCAGGTTGGACGCTGAGTTAGAAGGAGACCAGCCGTCTGGTTCCAAGGTCACCAAGACGTAGTCGGCATCGGGTTGGCCCAAGTCCAGAGAAAGTGTCCTGAGTCCCGGGTCAAGGGTGATGCCGAACCTCTGCACCTCTTCGGCGACACCCTGACTGACCAGTGACACAGAGAGGTTCACATCGCGTTGCTTCCCGTCGGAGAGGGACGCGGATATCTCGCAGTCCAAGCCGTGGGAGAGAGTCCACTCCACTGAGTCGAAACCCAGTCCCAGCGTCTGCGATTCATACACCTGAACCTCGAACGACCCGTTCAATTCCGCAGAGACCCCTCCGTCATCGCTCGTGACCTCCCAGTTCAGCTCTAGCGCTCCAGATGAGGCTGGTACGAGGGGGGCCGAGACCTCTCGACTGGATCCAGGGCTGATCGAGACCTCCTTGCCAACCCACAGGTTGCTCCCCGTAGAGTCAGAGATAACCAGCCTCACCGAACCCGAGTTTGAGCCCTGGTTGTTGACTAGGATGGAGGCAGTGAGCTCGTCTCCTATGTGGGCCGGCTCTCCGGTGACGGCGATGTCAGAGGAACCAGCTGGGTAGAACATCTTCTCCCCCTCACCAGAGGTAGAACTGGACATCAGTACCAAGACAAGGGTCAGCACAGCAGTTTTCCGCAGCCCCAATGGTGCCGAGACAACACCCATTGCAAGTTCTCGGAGCAATCGGCTGTATGAATCAAACCCCTGTGCAAGGTCACATAGTGACCTTTAATGCGGGTTCTCCTGTGCCCCGAACCTATGGACACTGAAGCCCTGCTGACAGTGACTCCCGAGGAGCTCGCTCAGGCGCTCCTGCTGAGGAGGCAGGTGCTGAAGGAGGAGTTGCCCAACGTCATTCGCACCCTCGAGGCAGAGGAGGAGTCGCTGGAGCCTCGAGTGCAGAGGATTGTGACCTCACACCGCGCTTCGAACGAGAAGGTCGCCCATTTGAAGGAGAGACGCAACCGGGCGCAGAAAGAGGCGGGGTCTATACTGGGCCAAGTGAGGATGAACAGAGACAGTCTTGCCGAAAGCGGCAAGATGGTCAATCTGGACCCCAACTGGAAGAGGGAGAAGCTCTTGGATGAGCTCGAGCAGATCGAGGACAGCATCCAGACCTCGGCTCTGGACCATATAGCGGAAAGGAAGTTGCTTGATCGCAGGAAGAAGCTGCTCGAAGAGAATGACCGTTGGCTGAGGTCAAGACGTGATTCCAATCCCGAGATGGCGAGCTTCATTGACTCCAGAGCAGAGATGAATACACTCTACAGAGAGGCCGACAAAGCCCACAGAAGCATGATTGAGATTGTCGAGAAGGCACAGCCGATGCATGAAAAGAAGGTGATACTCACGGCGGAACTGAGAGACATAAGAAGGCAGTTGGACAGAGCCAAGGAACTGCTCGCACAGTCCGACTACGCCATCGCTCACTGGGAAAGGCGTCTGAAAGACGGTTTCGGGGAACTCGGAGGGGGCTTCCCGAATCTCATGGCGGCCAACACCCGCGTAGCCGAAGGGGGTAGGTCATCCTTCGCTCGCAGCTCCAAACCGAAGCGCAGCAGGAATCGACAAGGGGGTGAAGAGGAATGAGCGGAGGTGCGAGGAACGATACATTCGATGACCTCGAGGAGATGGACCACAGCGACATCAAAGAGATGCGCGGCGACCTCGAGCGTGATCTCCGTTCTGTCGATAGGCAGCACCGTGAACTAAGGGATGAGAGGGGAGACCAGGTAGATCTAGTGCGCTCCCTGAGGTCCGCAGTAGGCGAAATGAGGTCGGCTGATGGCGCTAGGAAGGGTTTGCTGAGGGAGTTCCACTCGGTAAGGAAGTCCGCCGAGGAGGCGCGCCAGAAGAGGGATTCTGTGAACGTCTGCATTCCCCCTCCTACAGACGTACTCGCCGATTGGCTCGGCGAGACCCACCGCAGGATGGTGACCATAGACAATGACTTGACAGCCGTGCCGACTTTGGCTAGGGAGTTAGATTCGTTCGGGCGCTTTTTTGAACTCCAAGCCGCTATAGTCAGGAAGATGGAGTCGGAGGAAGCCCACAGCGAATATGTCGGCCATGTCAAGAAGATGAGGGATGTGACCTCTAAGCTCGATGCGACTAGAAAGAGCAGCAAGAAGAAGGTAGATGGTGCTCTCGACGAGACTGAATTAGACTCAGATAGCATCTCGCGCTCGGACATCCGAAAGACCAGCCGACGCATCGACAAGATCGACAAGAAGCTCGATGAACTCAGTTCCGAGAGGAAGGGGTTGCGCGTGAGACTTGGCAGAATCAAGGCCTACCAGAAGGTGACTCTCAGGGGTGACAGAGCAATCCGTCTGGCCGACGTGAAGGACAGGGCTCAGAGTGGTGGTTCGTTGGATGCCAGCGAACTCGATGCCCTTTTGAACTCGGGAGGGCTGTCTGAGATAGCCGGGTCCGAGTCGTCTGACGAACAGCCCAAGCCTAAGGTCAAGAAGGGTCGGAAGAAGAAGGGAATGAGGTTGGGCGTTACCCGTGGGGGCTCTAGGAGGGGCACCCGGGCTGCCCGTAGAGAAGGTGACGAATGAACATCGGATTCGCTTCCGCCAGCCCTAAATGAAGCATCAAGTTCGGTAATACAGGAGTCTGAGGGTGGCTATGGAATTCGACGAGGTCAGAGGGGTTCTACAGCCTCTATGGGACTCTCTTGGCAGTAAGTCATCCAGCCACAGGGACTCCAGAGACGAATGGAACGCCAAGGTCAGGGAGTTCCTCGATAAGAGGAACGAGACCAACCGGGAGGTGAAGGAACTGATCAACGAGGTCCAGGCGCAGAAGGCGATTAGGGACGAAGTGAACCAGAGAGTCAAGGAACTCAAGGGAGTCCGGGCCGAGCGCTCAGATTATCTCAAGGGAGTCAGGGAGAATCTGCGGGCCAAACTCGCTGAGCAGCAGGAGAATCACGAGGAACTATCACGGAAGCGCACTAATCGCGGCCCCTCCGCAAGTAGGATCAGATCTGACATGGAGAGGATGGAGAAGCAGTACATGACAGGGCAGTTCCTAGGTAAGAGGGAGAGGGACTACCACAAGAAGATGAAACAGTTATCCGAGGCCCTGAAAGAGGCGACTAAGACTCAAGGGAGCGGGGGCATGCGAGAGCTCAAGGACTCGGTCAGGGATGCAGAGCGGTTACAGGAGGATGCTCACAAGTCGGTAGAGAAGGCTGTCGCGAGGGCACAGGAGGCTCACGACCTGATGGTTGAACTGTCCGAGGAAGTAGACCGTCTGAGAGAGAAGGCCAACACAGCTCATACCAGATTGACCAGATCCAAGCGAGAAGCAGACTTGCTGCACGGCCAATACATAGTATCACTGCGATGCATCCACTCGATTCAGGATATGATGAAGGCGATGGAGTCGAGAGAGAAGAAGGAAGAAGAGTACGATGGAGAGGAGAAGGTGGAGGTCACCGATCTGATGTCGAGATTGATGTCAGGAGACACCCTATCGACGGACGAGCTGATGGCACTAAGGCGGAACTAATCATTAGATCTTGTAAAGCCTGCCGTTCCTACCGTGAAGGACTTGGGACTCGGCCCCCTCAGCGTCGATTACCCATCCTGGAATCTCCAGTGAACCCTTACTGAGACTGGCCGAATCCGAATCCAGCCGCCACCACTCCAACATGATGCTACTCACTGGACCCTTATCTGACTCAGGCTCACCCTGCTTGCGTCGATCCAGCAGTTTGAGCAGTTCGGGTGGCATCCCTCTCATATCGACCCAACTCCCATCAGGAGGTTCCATCGTCCTCAGTCTGGGAGGGTAGTTCAACTCGTCCTCGGGCTCGTGGACAGACAGACTTCCTGACCATGGATCCTCTACTATACGCCAGACACCGGACTCCATATCGCCCCCCGGACCTACCAGACTGCCTTCGACAACCCAGAGCCTAGCAGAGAGCAGGACTGGGGATGTATTGGCATCCTCCCAGCCCCTCTGCATCAGCCACGAGTCGAGTTCGACCAGAGGTCTGAGTGCGGTGCGAGGCCCGGTGGACTCGTTGCTAGGGGCTTCCTCTCGCTTGACTTGCGGCTCATTCTTTAAAGAAGGCGAATGGGCGATTAAATCACCTGCCAGAACAGCCTCCCCTATCCACTTAGCCATCCGCTCTGGACCCCATATCACCACATCGACCGACTTCAGAGCATCGAGTATCGACTCGTCGAACGGTCGCTCGCTGAGAATCCAGTGCCTCCCCCCTGGGGCATCGACGCTCCATCTCTCTATCTCCGTGGCTGAGATTGGCAAGATGTCGGATGGAACGTGCCAGACGTGGACAGTCGAGCCCGGTGCCGCCCCAAGTTCGGGCACCCTCTCAGCCACGCCCATACACCTGAAGCCGTGGATCTGAGGGGCGTCCTCGGCCGGGTGGAGTTTGACTGCCCGCAGGGCAAGCAGGTCACGCACCGCCTCATCCACGCAGCCAGCGAAGGCACCGGGAACTTGAAGCGAACGCCTTGTGCGATAGTCACACGGGCTTTATCCCCGAAGTGAATTGCAGTCAAACGTTGGGGGATAGAGAAAGCAGTTCACTCTGCCCGGGGTCGAGAACACACAGAGCACTGACCGGGAACGGCTTGGCGCAGGCCGCCCCCAACTGGCTGTTCACCATCCGGACCTGGTGCACGGGCACATCCGGGTGACTCTCGGTTAGTTCGGAGACGTAGTTGACAGGGCAATTTGCAGCCACTATTACGAGCCTAGCATCGCCTTTGGTGCATGCGCTCATGGTCTGCCTTTGTCCGAACAGGACGCTGCCCGAGATCATACTTTGCTTGAGTTGCCTAGCAAGATCCATAATCAGCTCTCCTTCAAACATTCTCTGGGATGTAGTACAGGTCGACGTTGCCGGTCCCCACTGCAACCGGCTGCCCCACGATGATGTTCTCAGTGACTCCACGGAGCGGGTCCCTCTCGCCTATCACCCCTGCTTGTAGCAGATGCGTGACAGTGACCTCGAAGGCCGAGCGTGCCAGAATGCTGTGCTTGGTGCCGCTGACACCGTGCCTACCTATAGCGCGAACCGTGCCTTCGCTGGACATCACGTCGGCTACCGTCAGCAGGTGGCGTATGTCGACATCGAGGCCGGCACCCTCGAGGGTGTCGAACATCTCGTTGATAATCGCCTGCCTTGCGGCTTCGACACCGAGGTACTGGTTGATCTCCTCGATGTTGTTGGTGTAGGTCCTGGCCCTGTCCACCCCGGCGAACTCACTGACCTTAGCCAAATTCGATCCGATTGTCGAGATGTAGTACTCGCCGGTGTCCCTGCTCGGACCCTGGACGTTAGCGCGGGAGACGTCGGCCAGACCCTTGAGTCTCAGTTTCTTTATCTTCTCCTCAAGTTGGAGGAGCGCCGTGTACGTCGGCGGATCGGATGCCAGCGTGGCTAGGTCATCTTCCTTGGAGATACCCGGGATGATTGTGAGAACCTTCGGGCGATCCTCGTTATCGGCCTGAATGTACAGACGCAATGCCCTTGACAGTTTGTCCCTGACTTCTGCGCCGGTCATGGCCTTGAGTCGCATATTGGGATTGCTGAGTACAAGACTGATGTGCCGCTGGGTGACCTCGACATCGATCTTGGCGATGTCCGGTGTGGTGGTCATCTCCAGTCCTGCGGCAATCTTGCGAACCTCCTTCTCATTGGTGTTGAGGGGTTTTTTCTTGGAGTTGAACTCTTCGAGGTAGATTAGCATCGTTGGAGTCTTCGGAACCTTCCGGGCATCCACTATCTCGATAATCCTCGGAAGACCCTGGGTCACGTTGACTGTAGCAACCCCTGCATAGTGGAAGGTCCTCATGGTCATCTGAGTGCCTGGCTCGCCGATTGATTGGGCGGTGGTGATGCCGACGGCCTCGTGAGGGTCCGCCCTGGCTGCGGCTATGAAACTCTGAGAGGAATTCAGCACCTTCTCGGCGTCGGCTCTGGTGAGTTTGCCGGTGCCCCTAGCGCGGATGCCCTCGGCCAAATCATCCAGAATACGGGGGGTCATGGAGATGTTCATCTCGATTGAGGTATCCCTGAGCTGCTGGTAAATCGCATCGTCAGTGTCGACGTCGCGAAGAATCTGCTTCATCTTGGCTTCCTCTTCGTAATTCTGCAGCGGGAGAGCCTTCTTCTTGCGTCGCCTAGAGACAGCCCTTCTTCGCACTATCGTCTTCTCGGTAGAGGCCGATGCTCTAGATGGCTTGACAGATGCCTCCATCACCTTGAATATCTCTTGAGCTGTACCCGAGTCGATGCCGCAGATCTGGGCTATCTGGCCGGATGTCAGTATCTTCACATCATCCCACTTGCGGTCATCCGCGAGTTTGTGCGAGTACTCCTCAGCAACACCGAGATCCATGAGCTTCTTCTTAGTGGCGCTCTTGACTACCATCAGTCCTCACCTCCCAAGGCCTCGTCTAGGACCTGCGAGACGTCGAAGGGTGACCCCTTGCGACTGCGAGCGGGATCTATGCCGTCCTCCCCATACTCGAACTGGATGATGCGGTTGGCGGTGTTGCGCACCGAGCTCATGCCGTCGTTAGAGACCTTCAGGTCGTCCATGGCGTTGATCAAACGGCGCTGCATGTACCCGGACTTGCTGGTCCTGACAGCGGTGTCGACCAGTGACTCGCGGCCCGATACAGAGAGCATGAAGAACTCGGTTGGCTCGAGCCCCCGCTTGAATGAGGAAGAGACGAATCCCTTCTCTTTGGCACCCTTCTGCTTGCGCGGGAAGTGCGGCAGCACACGGTCCTGATAGCCCCGCTCAAGGCGCTTACCGCGGACCTTCGGCTGTCCTATGGAGCCGGCCATCATAGCCAAGTTGTCCATTGAACCACGGGCACCGGAGACCGCCATCATGACGGCGGGGTTGTCGGATCCGAGATGATCCTTAGCGACTTCACCGGAATCCGCCTTGCCCCTGTCTAGGATTCCTAGGATGTTCTCCTCTAGGGTCTCGAGAGGAGTCCTGCCGGGGCGGGCCTCGTAGCGGCGGCCGTCCTTGCCGAACTTCTCGAGCTCAGCGTCAACCTCGTCGCTCGCCATAGCATTGATCTCGTCAATCTTCTCCTTGGCCTCAGGTGGCAGGTCCTCGTCGTCGATTCCAGTGGTGAAACCCATGGCAGAGCAGATGGCGATGGTCATCTTCGTCATCCTGTTCAGGAACTCGGCTCCTGCATCGGAGCCGTGGGTCTGAACGACGGCGTCGAGCAGTCGGCCGTCCTCGGCACCGATGCCTCGCTTGTCTATGGTGCCACTGACTTGGCCGTTGACGACATTGACTTCATCGCCAGATCTGCTCGTGTACTGTAGTTTGAATCCGGCTGGGACTATGAGGCTCAGGACATCGGTACCACGGTATCCAACAGTACCGTTCTTCTCGACTTCCTCCGGTAGGCTCCCAACCCAACCGATGGCGCCGAGAATCTCTAGAACCAAGCTCTTGGGCAGGATGCGATTGCCATGAGTCAGTAGGTAGGCGCCAGAGATGTGATCGTGGATGCCACCTATCACACTGCCTCCATAGCGTGGAGTGATGATGTGTTCCTGGACGCGCATGAGAATCTTGGCCTCTGCACGTGCCTCCTCGCTCTGGATGACGTGCAGGTTCATCTCGTCACCGTCGAAATCTGCGTTGTAGGGCGTGCAATCAGCTAGGTTGAACCTGAATGTCTTACCTGGCATGACACGTATCTCATGGACCATCATCGACATCCTGTGCAGCGACGGCTGACGGTTGAATATCGCGACATCGCCGTCGATCAAGTGCCTCTCTACAATTACACCGGGCTTCGGGTTGCCTTCCCTATCTAGCGTGCTCAACCTGTCCTCGATCTCAGTCGAGTAAGTGCTCCCGTACTCATCCTCTATCTCGGGGCTGCCGCAATGCGAGCACGACACCTCGAGGTGATCGGGGAAGTACTCGTCAGGATTGGAGTGCTCCCACTTCCACCTGTTGTGGATTATGGCCTTGGGGTCATCCTCCTTCAGGGGCTGCCCCTTCGCATCCTCACCCTTGAGATTGGCGAGGGTAGCCTCCAAGTCAACAGCGTACTCCTCCTCAAGGTCGCCGATGGCGTTCCTGCGCATCTGGCGCTTCAACTCAAGTCCAGGCAGGAAGTTCGGAGCATGCAGGACCTCGTTCAGATCGGGCCTAAAACCAGGGTAGTGAGCGTCCGGATGGAATTGAGATATTCCATTAATCTTCGGCAGCGACTCATCCTTTTCACCAGAGACGCACTCTGGGTTGAGGCAGCGGAATCCAGCCCAGATGTACTTCGTGCGGTCTGTGATTCGCACTCTGAAGTGGTCACCCCGCACGATGTAGTTGACGCCCGGGTGCATATCGGGCCCGCGCAGGACCATTTGGCGCAATTGCTCCCTGTTGCGGCTGGTAATCCGAATGGGCACCGTGAGCTCCTTGGCGGTCTTCTCTGGCACTCCGACCTCGTTAATCCCGAGGTTGGGGTCAGGACTGATTACAGTGCGAGCGCAGAAGTTGACGCGTTTGCCCGAGAGGTTGCTGCGGAACCTGCCCTCCTTGCCCTTGAGACGCTGAGCGAGGGTCTTGAGGGGGCGTCCGGAGCGGTGCCTGGCAGGAGGAATTCCACTGGTCTGGTTGTCGAAGTAGGTGGTGCAGTGGTACTGAAGCAGCTCCCAGAGGTCCTCGACGATTAGTTGCGGGGCACCTGCGTCACGGTTCTCTCGCAGGCGCTGATTAATCCTGAGAACGTCCACCAACTTGTGAGTTAGGTCGTCCTCGGAGCGGTCGCCGCTGTCGAGGGTGATAGATGGGCGGACTGTAATCGGAGGGACTGGGAGGACCTTCATGATGATCCACTCGGGGCGACTGGAGTCCTTGTTCATCCCGAGGAAGATTAGGTGCTCGTCGGGAATCCGCTCGAGCCATTCTCGGATGTCGCGGGCGTTCAGCTTGTGCTCGCCCTTATCCGCCTTCTTCTCCTTGAAGGTCGAGGGTTTGTCGAGCATAATCTTGCCCTGCTCAGAACCGCAGTGCATGCAGATGGCCCTCCTCTTGTGGGCGCACTCCTTCTCGATGTCTTTGATGATGGTCTTGAACTCGCGAGAGCCCACGCCGTGCTTGATGATGATGTCGTGGACTCGATCCCGGTAGTAGTCCTGCTCGGACTTCTCAGGATCGAGGGGGTGAGTCTCAGCCGAGCTGTGGAGTAAGACCTTGCTGCAGGTGTTGCAAGTCGACTTGAGCGCGGTCTTGATCAAGTTGGTGAAACCGATGTGCATGATAGGTAGCTCGAGGGCTATGTGGCCGAAGTGGCTCGGGCACTCCTCGTGCTTGTTGCCGCAGGTCTCGCAGCGGATCCCGGGGTCTATGACTCCCATCTTAGGGTCCATCAGGCCCTGCTTGTAGGCGTGCCCGTCGTCCTTGTATGTGTCAGCGGTCTTGATCTCAACTGCCGACATCTTGCGGATCTCGTTGGGATCCATCAATCCGAACTTGATCGATTCGATCCTCTTCGGGATCTTGGCTGCGTCGCGTGCGCTCATCTTCGGTCCTCCAGTTCCAGTCGCATCGCCACCCCGAGGCTCTTCATCTCGTCAAGCAGCAGTTTGAACGCGTAGGAAGTCTGCACCTTGTGGACGTCGGAGCGGTCGCCGCAGTAGGGGCATACAGTGGTGCGGCGCTTCCAGTCGTAGTAAGCGATGTGACCGCATCCCGAAGTGTTGCAGACCATCAGGTCCCAACCGTCCGACTCGTCCAGTAGCCTGTCCTTGATTACCATCGACGCGCCGTGCGAAATCAGGCAGTCACGCTCCATCTCACCGAACCTGAGGCCTCCTTGACGGGCCCGACCTTCGGTAGGCTGGCGGGTCAGTATCTGCACCCTGCCACGGCTTCTGGCATGCAGCTTGCTGCTGACCAGGTGGTGCAGTCTCTGATAGTAGATGACGCCAGCGAAGACATCGGCGGTGTAGTCCTCACCGGTCTCGCCGTTCATCATGGACTCGCGCCCAGTGTGGTTGAATCCGTTACGCAGAAGCCCCGCGCGCAAGGAGTCCTCCTTCTCACCTGTGAAGGCGGTTCCGTCGATCTTACGGCCCTCCAAGGAACCGACCTTCCCGCCAATCATCTCAAGAACGTGAGCCACAGTCATCCGCGAAGGGATGGCGTGCGGATTGATGAGCAGGTCAGGAATCACGCCGTCAACGGTGAATGGCATGTCCTCCTCGTTGACGAGGCGCCCAATCACGCCCTTCTGGCCGTGGCGGCTAGCGAACTTGTCTCCGAGCTCCGGGATCTTGTTGGTACGCAGAGTAATCCGAACGAGGCGTCCTGAGTCGAGGGACTCGGTGACGAACACATTGTCGACCCAACCCTCCTCACCGTGTCGAACCAGCATCGAGGACTCCCTCCTCTCTTGGGCCTGCAAGAAGGCACCGTGAGCCTCCTCTAGGAATCGTGGAGGGCTGGTCTTGCCCACTAGGACAGCCCTGTCCGATTTGTCCAAGGTCGACAGGAACTCCTCGGGCACCGGCAGCCCGTCCCTCTCGAGGTGGGCGTAGCTGTCGAACGACTTCAGACCCTTGATCTCGTCGAGACCGGTTCCGGGCACTTCGATCCGCTCCTCCTGACCGCCGGGGAACCGTTTGTTCTCCGCGTTGTAGGTCCTGATAAAAGCGGAACGACCCAAGGAGCGCTCGACGGACGATCGATTCATGATGACGGCGTCCTGCATGTTGTATCCGTGCTGGCTCATTATGGCGACTACGAAGTTCTGGCCACCGGGTCTGTTGTTGAAGTTGGTCGACTGCATCGCGCGCGTGCCGACAATCGACTGCTGGGGGTAGTGCATGATATGAGCCCGGGTATCGGGGCGCAGCCTGTAATTGGCGCTTGGTAGACCCAGGCTCTGCTTGACCATCGCCGTACCGCCAGTCACTCTAGGGGTTGAGTTGTGCTCGGGGTAAGGTACGAGGGACGCACACACACCGAGAATTAGTTGGGGGTCTATCTCGACGTGGGTGTAGATTAGAATGGTGTTGTCCTTGGTCTGCTTCCTCTTGAGTGCCGTCAAGTCCTCCGCGTTCTGGAAATAGTTCAGGGGCCTCGTGAACTCCTCGAAGACTGTCTCACCGTTGGAGAGTTGTACCTCCGCCCTCAGTTTGGCCTCGGCAATCTCCTCCTCACCGAGGTTCAGCCACTCCACCTTCGCTGGGTTAATCGGCCTGTCGTGCTTGGGCGAGGCTTGGGGGAGATCGAAAGGCCTAGGCGCGATGAGGAGATCCTCCTCCTCTTCGGCATCCACCCATTCCACGACGCCGGAGGCCACCAAGTCAGCGAATGTGAGCTCGCCGGACCTCAAGCCCTCCAAGTGGAGCTTTGTGAGGTTCAGGCTACCATGCTCGATGACTAGCAGAGGACGCAGCACCCGACCTCTGTCGGTGTTGATGTAGACATCTCGGTTAGCGGTGTCGTGACGGATGCAGACCTCTGGTCGGAGTCGGCCAGAGCGTCGACTCCTCTTGATTCTCGAAACCAGTTTGGCGGGCCTCTTGTGTAGGCCAAAGATGTCGCCGTTGACGTGGATCCTCGAGCCGTCCGCCCACTGTTCGGGAGATGAATCGACTCCAGCCTCAAGCAGCAGCTCCTTCACATCGTCCTCGGGAACCTCTTCGGAGACGTCGATCATCTGGGCTGCATTCTTGACCAATCCGCAGTTCTGGCCCTCGGGAGTCTCGTTGGGACAGAGCCTGCCCCAGTGAGTTGGGTGGAGGTCCCGAGCCTCGAAGTGGGGCTGGCTGCGGACTAGGGGGCTGGTCACCCTGCGCATGTGCGAGAGTGCGGCGATGTACGTCGTACGGTCCAGTAACTGACTGACACCGGAGCGACCTCCGACCCAGTTGCCAGTCGCCAGCGCGTGCATAATCTTGGATGTCAGGACGTCGGGCCTGAGACAGGAGTTGATCTTCAGTTCCCGCTTGCGGTTGTGATGCCTCTCGAGCTGGTACTTGAGATCCCTTGCCAACTGCTGCAGGCTAACCCTGAACAGGTCCTCCATCAGATCACCGGCGAGTCTGACGCGTTTGTTGGCGTAGTGGTCCTTGTCGTTCGGATCGCGGTTAGTGATGGCCATCTCTAGGACCTGTCTGACAATACGACCGAGGAAGATGGCCTTCTTCTCTCGGTTTTCGTCCGAGGAACCGAGGTGAGGGAGAAGTTCCTTGTCAAGCAGATTCTGGATGCGGGACTCGCGGTACTCCTTCTGCTGCCCGGCTGCGAATTTCTTCTCGAGCCAAGCGACAGCCTCCTCCTCCGTCTCAACGCCGTACTCATCGTTGTCCTTGACGTCGTTGAGGTTGGCGACGGTGTACTTCATCGCCTCGACGGGTCCTGCAATAGACGCAAATATCTCCCTGTCGTTCTCCATCCCTAGCGCTCTCATCAGGAGCACGACTGGGATTGGCGTGGTACCCGCGCTTGGAATCTTGACCATCAGCATGCCGTCACGTCTCTTCTCCACGTTGAGCGGCTTGCGCACGCCGTCGCGCTGTGAGAAAATCTTGGCGACCTCGGTCTCGTGGGCATACTTCTTGTTCTTCTCTACGGTGACTCTGTTGGGGGCCAGGTCCTCCATCGAGATGAGTACGCGCTCGGTGCCATTGATGATGAAATAGCCACCAGGGTCGAGGGGGTCCTCGCCCAACTTTCGGAGGAGCTGTGTCAGGTACTCAGCATCCTCGGCTGAAGTCTGAGGGGATAGTTTCCTGTTCTCATCGATGTGGTCGGAGTGCAAGTTGCACCGAGCCGAGCGGACCATGATCGGGAGGTTGCCTATGTGGACGCCCTCCTCCTCAATGTAGCCTAGGCCGCCATCTGGTGGGCCATCTATGTCGTCCCTGTAGATTCGGAAGTCCATGTACACGGGCGAGAAGTAGGTTAGCTTGCGGATTCTGCATTCCAGAGGAGTCGCGGGGTGTTCGGCACCGTTAGCCTCGCGGATGGTCGGGTGTCCCAGTCGGATTCCCTTGAGGCGTACTATAATCTCCTTGTCGAGCACGTCGAGTTTGATGCAGCCTCCCGCCTCCTCGCCTCCGGGCAGGTCTTCGACTGGTTCGTCGGTCCCTATCCTGATGCTACGAACTATCTTCTCCATCCTGCTAAGGCGACCATCGCCAGATGGAATGCAATCGTTATACGACATCAACTGGTGGTTGACGAGGCTCCTCTGCTTGAAGTAACTCTCAACTATCTCCTTCATCTTCTCACCTCAAGCGCTCTCCACGATCAACCTATACGCCGTGCTGGAACCTGCCGATCGGCTGAACCTGACTACTCTGACGACCCTGTTTGCGAGCCAGCCAGCCGGAAGCTCGTCGTCGTCCTGCTCGATTGCTTCTTTGATAGCCTGTACTGCGGGGTCGGTGATGAGTATCTTAGGGAGCAGTTCCTTGGCCAGACGGGTGGTGCCGTCGGCGTTCTTCTGAGACAGACCCCATGGAGCCAACGTGGCCTCCTCCTCCTCATGAGGGATCAACTCGTGGTGCGGGACTAGGATGTGGTTGAGTACGTTGAACCTGTCATCACCTTGAGGAATATCGGCATCGAGCATGGCTTTCCTAGAGATGGTTATCCTGCCGGTGCGTGTCCTCTTGCGCGAAGCCATCTGCTCCCTAATGACTGCCATCACGTTGTCGAGATCGGTGTCGCCAGTTTCGAGTTCGAGTTTCTTGGCGACCTGATCTACGGTCATGCGCTTGATAGCATCCATGTTCGCATCATCGGCCAGCCGGTGCGCGTGAGTCTCGGAAACCCCGAGCTCCATGAGGCGCTTTTTCGTAGAACTTTTCACTGCCATCTCGCGCCCCCCTGCCTAGCAAAAACCGTGAGCCTGTGGCGCTGTCAGGCGGGCCTGATGGGATTTGAACCCACGGCCGTCCGGTTAAAAGCCGGATGCTCTACCTGACTAAGCTACAGGCCCATAGCAAGTGCTGGGCCTTCAGCGGACCGAGGGGGGGTTGAAAAACATTACTGAAACGCCAACGCTACGCTACGCAGGGCTGCGACTCCTCCTAGGGGGGGCGGAGAGGCTGAATCAGCGTTGAGGGCATGTACGAATAAAGGTTTTCAGATTCTACCTGCAGTGGAGATTCTGATGGAGGGGGGACGCGGCCGGCCTACCCCCGGGGCAGGGGCGGCATCGGTAATGAATTTTGGAGTCAAAGGTGCTGGTCCGTGGGAGATCACAGTCCCACACACTGTCTACCCACCCCGTGAGGACACAATCTTGCTCGGCCGTGCTATGATGGAACTGTCTGGTCGCGGCGGTCGTGCAACCGAGATTGGGTGCGGCAGCGGAGCGCTCTCCATACTGCTCGCCTCCATGGGCTGGAAGGTTGCTGCGTGTGATGTTAACCCATTCGCTGTAGCAGCTGCGAGAGGCAATGTGAAGAGGGCTGGTTTTACCGATGCTGTCAGCGTCGAGGAAGGAGGTCCCGGCGAGCCGGGATGGGAGTTGCAGGAGGGAACTGCTCTCGTGGTGTGGAACCTGCCATACTTGAATCCACCAGAGCATGACGAGCCCTCCCTCGAACCTATCGAGGAGGCCTCTATGACAGATACCCCAGAGGGTTGGTCGGACAGGCTTCTACAGGTGATGGACAATGAACTGATTGACCCTAGTTGCCTAGTAGTCCTGCTTCATCGCACTGATCCGGGCAGCCCAAGCAAACCCGACAGTTGGATGCGGAATGGTTGGTCCTGCCGGAAACTGGACAGCATGAGGATTGGCGAGGAGAGGCTTGAGGTACTGAGTTACTGGAAGCCAGCGGCAGGAGAGCCTCTGGTGATTAGAGACCAGTGCGAATCGACGATGAACGAAGCCAAGCGGCTTCCTGAGGGGAGGTGGCAGAGAGTGCTGGCACTCTCGCAAAACTCCGGCCGGGGGAGGAGAGGCAGTTCGTGGCAGACGCAGGAAGGGGGACTCGCATGCACCTGGGTCCTCTCTAGTGGGACTCTGGAGCGGCATCCTCCCGGCCTCATACAAACCGCAGTGGGTGCAGCAGTTTCGTATGCACTGGGCTGCTATGTCAAGTGGCCGAACGACTTGGTGTCCAAAGATGGCAGAAAGTTGGGCGGGATTCTCGTGGAGGGGAATTCGGAGAGTGGCGGCATCAGGGTCGGAATCGGACTCAATCGGCGGGGTGATGTTGTTGATGGAACGCCTGTAGCCGGATGGGATGAGTTCATCGGAACGAAGTCGGCAATCGAAGTGTACAACAGACTAGATCCGGCTATCTCGTCACTCTTTGAGGAGCACCCTCTCGCACTGCCAGTCGGGAGGGATGAGATGATAGCCCTGTCATGGAAGGGACTGTCGAGGTCACTTTCAGCAGGAGTTGGGCTCAGGCTTGAGGGAGTGTCTGTGAGGGCGGTCGGTTTAAGTCCGGAAGGTCATCTAGTGACCGAGTCCGATGGATTTGTCAGAACCATAGACGATATCGGCGGACTTGACTGGAGGCCTATTTCTTGAGGCCCTGCCTGTCAATCCCGAGCCTCTCTCTGACCAATCTTATCTTCCCCGATCTCGTGATTGTGCAGCAGCACTCATTCGAGTTCATTCTTGAAGTGGCTACTTCGCAATCAACCAAGGGGACCTTGACTATCGCACCGACAGAGCCGTCCAGCTCGCTGTAGTGGTCGTACAGTTTCCAATGCAGCCCATCAAGGAGTTGCCCTAGGAATTCCTTGCAGGACTCGCGGCTCGCGGCTCCTGAACTGATTCTGACCCCAATCCATCGTCGCTTACCCCTAGCAGCCTTACCGAGTCCTGCCATGGTCGTAGGAAAGGGTGTCCCTTAATCGAGTTGGTCAGAGGCCGCTCACTACCGCGACCAACCTGATTCGGCCCACCATCTCGTCACTGGCCCTCGCCCCCATGATGACCTGACAATCGGGATCTAGGGAGGAGACGAATGCCTCCGTGACTTCATTCAGGTGGGCCAGAGTCATGTCTGGACCGCCCTCTACCTGTATCATACAGCCTCTGGCCCCCTCGACGCTGAGGTCTGACAATGGCGACTTGCGTGCCTCGACAACCACCTTGTCGGGCCTGTCCGTGGTACCGGTCCCGACAATCAGTGTGGCGTTTCCGGGCCTGTTAATCACCGTCCTGAGATCCATCAGATCGAGATTGATCTTCCCCACCTTGGCAAGAGTGGTTACCAGTCCCTCAACCAGATCCCCTATCCAGCCTGACCCTGTCCTCCAGTCGGAATCCCTGTTTCGAGCCTGCCAAGCCAGCCTCTCCATGCTGACCCTGATACAGACGTGGGAGTTTTCCTCGAGGGCTCCGATGGCTACCTCTGCGATTGAACAGCGGAGTGGCTGCTCA
>Ga0207965_1000116_pt1 | contig 21139 bp, 14 predicted proteins | sample Knorr_S23_td_O2m_FD_185609 | JGI IMG/M metagenome (GOLD analysis project Ga0207965, IMG submission 185609) | Marine microbial communities from Southern Atlantic Ocean transect - Knorr_S23_td_O2min_ad_571m_LV (SPAdes) (version 2) | ecosystem: Environmental > Aquatic > Marine > Oceanic | place...
GCTTCTATTTCTACCAGATACTCTGTTCCTATTAATTTAGCTTTTACAAGTGTATTAGCAGGTAAAATATCCTTGAAACGTTCACCATGGACCTGCGCTATCGCTTCCCAATCCTTAATATTTTTTACATAAATTCTTGTGCGAATTACATTTTCAAGAGTCCCTCCTAAGGATTCAATGGCACCCTCAATCTTATCAACCACAAAATGAGTTTGTGCTATTGGATCATTTTTCCCAATAAGTCTTTTCCCATGAGATGAGGTAGTTCCAGAAACTGCGATGTACTTACCTTTTCTTACTGCACGGGAATAACTGGCAGAATCTTCCCAGATAGTACCACTGTTTATCCGAACTCGTTTGTTACTCATCTTAATAGGTTCATATGGAGTTGATAATGATCCTAAATGATGAGTCAGATCACCTGTAGCAGTTAAAATAGGAGCTTTTCTGTATTCATCTCCGCAGTCTCCCTTTATAGGATCAAACTGATTTTGAATTTTATTAATCTCCATTTCATCTGTTTCATCCAATTCTATATCAAATACTTTTAAGTTTTTATTTATGTAATCTCTTTCTCCCAATCGTGCACCTATGATTATTCCTCCAACAGAGGGTTTATCTAAAATATATTTCATTGCAATGTTTGAGATTAATACATTGTGTTTTATAGCAATTTTCTGAAGTGTTTTGAGTAGCAGCTGAAATTTTCCCCATCCTCCTGAAATATCGATGAAACGTTTATATTTCATTTGTGACCAAGTTACAAGATTTTTTATCGAAGGTTCAGGAACTCCAATCCATTTTTCTGAAAAAAACCCACCCGCTAGTATCCCAAAAGCCAGAATCTTTACATCAAATTCTTTACATATTTCTGCCATATTATTTTTTGCTCTTTGATCAATAAGAGAGTATGATATCTGGTTTGACACAATATCAACCCCGCTTGTGAGAGCTATACGGAGATGAGCAGTATCAAAGTTTGTTAAACCAATATTATGTATTAGTCCTTCTTCTTTTAGCTCCTGTAACCAAAAAAGACAATCAAGCCAATTTGGAGCTGCATAGTGCCATGCATGAAACTGCATTAGATCAATAGCATTTGATTGCATTCTTTCCAGCGCCAGTTCAACTGCCGATTTAACATCCTTCCTTGTTTTTTGTCCGGGTTTAGGAACCCATTTGGTAAGTAGTTGTACAGGTTTAGTGGAAAGTTGTTTTTTTCTGAATATTCCTGCAATAACCTCTGCGGATCCATAATGATCTGCCATATCAAATGAGGTAAAGCCAGCATCACAATAAGGTATCATACCTTTTGCTGTTTGTTCTAGGTCGAGGATTCTACCATCTTTTTCCATATCTGCGATTTGCCATAAACCTGTGATTATACGGCTTATCTTTAGGCTTGGTGCTATTTCGGAGTGTTCTACCATTTCAGTGCTTGTAGTTTATTCATTAGGTAAAGATTGAAATAATTGCACAGTATTAACACCATTTTTCTTTAGGCTATCAAATTTTGCAAAGAAAATCATCGAGCCAATGAGCATGACAATACTGTAAATAATAGTAGAATGATGGTACCATAAAACATTATTTGAAGATAAGTCTTTCCAAACATGGATCAAAAGGAACACTGTTAAAGTAATGATACCAGTCCAACCCAAGAATTGTTGAACATTTCTATTACGTATAATGCTAATTTTATTTGCTAATGTTGGATTTACTTTTGGAAGTGTTACTAGGGTTATGCACACAAATAAGAAATTGACCATCATGGAGGTAACCATAATGTCTATTCCCAAGAAAAAATCACCCGCAAAATGACTACCAAGTATACCGATACTAGCCATCCCGCCGCTGACTAAGATTGCAGTATGGGGAGTGTGAAACCGGGAATGAATATTTGATACTTTTTCAGGGAAAATACCATCCTTTGCCCAAGCAAACATTAATCGTGAAACAGATAATAGCATGGCTGGTAGATCATTAATTAGAGCAATAGTCGCTCCAGCAACAATAGCAACCGATAATCCAGGAGATAGTAAGTAATGAAATAAGCCAGGTGCAGTAATATCATTCTCAATAGCTTCCTTAGCAATGAAACTCCATGGAATAGCATGATATACAGCAGCAGTAAAGAGCATATAAAAAGTTCCCACACCAATTATTGCAAATGCAATTGCCAGCGGTAATGAAGATGATGGGTTACGGGCTTCTCCACCCGCTTGAGAAATAGAATCAAAACCAATGAAACTGGCAAATAATACCGCAGCGGCAGAAAAAAGAGTTTTAACATTAAAAACGATATCTGGTTCTGCTATATGAGCCCTGCCATCTTTTACCAATAGGCCAGCTAAAAAATCTTCATGCGTGAAATAGAAGCCAGAAATGATAATAATAGCTCCAAGTCCAAACATCAGAAACATTAATGGGACCAGCGTACGCTCATAAAGATTAGTTCCAAGAATATTAACAAAAACAAATGTCCACAATAATATATTCGCAATGATTAACCGTATCCATCCAATTTCAAGCAGGGATGCAACCTCTTTCCAGTCTAGTGCAAATGCAATATCTCTAATAAATGGTACGATAATGTAAGATATAACTCCTATTACGATTGATAGACCAAACCATTGCGAAAAACTGGCCACAAATCCGAAATAGGGATGAAGCCCTCTGCTTGCGTATATATAACTTCCACCAGCCCTGGGCATCGCAGAGGCCAATATACTATAAGCAAATGCTGCTAAAGTGGCAGGCAAAGCTGCAAGAAGGAAAGAAGGAAGCACATATGGACCAATGCCTGGTACACTTCTGTGAATCATGAAAGGCATTACATAGATAGAAGCTCCCATCATCGAACATATACCCGTCGTTGTTAGTCCAAGTATCCCCATGTTGCGTGAAAGTTTTGTTTTCATAAAAGTATCAATATTATTTATTTGAATAGGGTCAAATATTTTCGATGAATATATAACTTAAAAAAATATAATTAATTAAAAATACAGTAGGTTGTTTGGGATGCGATTAAATTGGTTGATAAGAGAGTGAAGAATTAAATGCATAAACTATTACTAGTGCTAGTCTTATCTGGTGTTTTGGGTCAGAATAATCCTGATTTATCTGAGGATAATATAGCAGTCTTTGACTTCGAAGATTATGATGCCGAATATTTAGATTTTCAAAAATTATCTGATGAATTTTTTGATCCTCCAATGTCATCCCGACCAGGAACATTCTGGTGTTGGCTAAATGGGGATGTGACAAAAACCTCCATTACAAAGGACTTGGAGGAGATGAAAGCGAAGGGTATAAGTAGGGCTGAAATTTGGGATGTTGCAGCTGTTTACAATCCTGAAGACGAATATGGGATAGGACCACAATTTCTTGGCGATGATTCGGTTCAAATGATTAAGCACGCTTTGTCTGAAGGAAAGCGTTTGGGAATGAGAATAGGTATGGTTGGTTCTAGCGGATGGAATGCTGGTGGATCCTGGGTAGCTCCGGAATGGGCTTCAAAAGCACTGTATTTTTCAAATTTTGAGTTGAAAGGACCTCAAACATTTTCTGGCGAGTTGCCCTTCCCAGAACTTCCGGATCATTCCCCAAAAGATGCATCAGGAAAGCCAGTTTTTTATAAAGAAGTGGCTGTTCTTGCTATTCCAGGAAATATGGATAGAAAGATTGAACAGTTGGATGATATTATTATCCTTAATAAACAATTTGACGGTAAAGTGCTTAACTGGGAAGTTCCTAAAGGGAATTGGGCAATAGTTCGGTTTATTTGCTCGAATACCGGCCAGACTTTGATAGTCCCCAGTCCAGAATCAAGTGGCTTATTCATTGATTTCCTAGATCCGGAAGCTACCAAAAGACATCTAGGTTATATTCTTAATCGTTTGGGAATTACCTTGAAAAATGCCAAAGAATCTGGGCTTTCCTACATTGAATTTGACAGTATGGAATTGGATCGGGCAACGCCCTGGACTAATGCTATGGACAGCATCTTCCATTCACATCATGGATTTGATATTCTTCCCTTTTTACCGGTTTTTTCCGGATGGGAAATACCGGGTGGAAATGATAATTTTCTTTACAAATTTAATAAAACAGTAAGTGATCAACTCATTTTCAGTCATTATACCACCGGTCGTGACTTTCTGGCACAGTACGGGATGGAACTCGTGGCCGAAGCAGGAGGACCCGGTCCACCGATTTGGAATACTTGTCCGGTTGACGCAATAAAAGCTCTGGGAAATGTGAGTATTCCAAGGGGAGAATTCTGGATCCGTCATCGGAATATGTTTTTGATTAAAGAAGTAGCTAGCGCTTCACATACTTACGGACTTGGGCTTGTTGATGCTGAATCTTTTACGACTTGGAGGCGTTGGAAAGACGCCCCTCATGATTTGAAAAAATATGTCGACCGGGCTTTTTGCGAAGGCTTAAATACCGTTACTATTCACACTTTTGCCAATACAAGGCCAGAGCATGGTTTCCCTGGCAGAACTTATCACGCAGGTATAGATATTAACCCTGGCACCACATGGTGGAAACAAGCAAGACCGTTTATGGATTATTTGTCACGTTGTTCATATTTATTAACTCAAGGATTATTTGTTGCGGATGTAGCTTATTATTATGGAGATAAAGCACCAAATTTTTTCCCTGAGTTTCATGATGTTCCGGAAAAACCAGAACTTGAGGGTCTTAATCCAGGCTATGACTTTGATATAATAAATACGGATGTTTTATTAAACCGCATGCAGGTACAGAATAACCGTATTGTTTTGCCAGATGGTATGAGTTATACGCTTTTAGTGTTACCTGATCGGGAGGATATCCCAGATAAAGTCGTTGAACGGGTAGAAAATATGATTCAGTCCGGTGCTAAAGTTTTAATTCAAGGATCCAAATTGGCAGAAAAAATGGAAGGTAGCATTCTGACTGGTGTGAGTATTGATGATGCTTTGGCTAAACTATCCATTCCTAAAGATTTTACATCAAAATCCGGACTTTTTGATTACATCCACAGGAAGATTGGGAAAACTGATTTGTATTTCGTCCGGAACAAAACGGACAAATGGGTTACAGATTATTGCAGCTTCAGAGTCAACAGGGCCAAAGCTGAGTTATGGGATCCGGTTAAAGCTGGACAATATCAAATCCGCAATGTCCAGAATGTAAACAAGATCGCGCAATTCCCATTACAATTGGCACCAAATGGATCTTGCTTTATTGTTTTCGATGAATTTGGGAATAAAATCAGAAATACAGAATTGCCAGATCCTCCAGATTATAAACTTATCGTTAAGGGAGAAACGGTTGAAATTAAAGGTCCTTGGACCCTTAATTTTCCCGAAAAATGGGGAGCACCTGAACAAGCACAACTCAGTGAATTGATTTCTTGGACAGACAATTCCGACCCTGGCATCAAGTATTTTTCCGGAACCGCTTCATATCATAATAAAATCCACATTTCTGAAAAGGGATACAACACAAAATTTCCTATTTACCTCGACTTAAATGAAGTATTCGACGTTGCTGAGGTTTTTATCAATGGTACATCAGCCGGGATTCTTTGGACTAAACCTTTTATTCTAGATATTCGTGATTTTGTCAAAGTAGGTGTTAATGATTTACGTATTGAGATAACTAACATGTGGGTCAATCGCCTGACCGGAGATATGGAATTACCACTTAAAGAAAGATTCACCAAGACTAATCAACCCTTTATCGTCAAAGACAATTGGGCAGGAGGAGGCGATGAAACCTATCATTTGCAGAAAGCAGGATTGCTTGGTCCTGTAAAATTGGAATATGGTAAATTAGAAATAGATCAGAAGTAATTGGTAATAAGGTTGAAAAAGAGAAATTTATATGCTACAAAACTGGTATCGTAATCCGGTATGAAACAGATCATATTAATCTCCTGTTTTTGCGTTTTATTCTTGGAGATTCATGCGCAAGAATTAGTTTCAAAATGGTCATTTGACCAATTCCAGGAAGATTTAGTCAATGAAGATGTGGCTGACAAAACAGATCGGTTATTAGGTTTTTTTGATTCAGTTTCTGGTATCAACGGTAGGGGTGTTCGTTTTGATGGCTATACCAGTTTCCTTGAACGAGAGAAATTTGGACAAAACCTTCCTCCCAATTTTACCATCACGGCTTGGGTAGCGCTTGAGGCTTATCCTTGGTTTCGATGTCCGATTTTTGATTTAAGAATGGGTGAAAAGGAGGGTGTATTATTAGCCATAAAGCGCGATGGAACTCTGACGGCAGGGCTAGGGCAACCCATAGACTGGACGGAGATTACTGGTCCCAGATTGCCATTGAAACAATGGATTATGGTGAGTTTAGTGGTTAATCATAATGGTTTGTCCACGCTATATCTAAACGGTAAAAAGATTAGGGGAATTGACAAGAGCCCGATGATCAGAAGGACAATAAATAATAGATTAACCATGGGACGAAATGCCATCCTTGAAGAATGGTGGGATTATCAGTATACAGTTACCAACCATTATTCTTTCTTAGATGGTATGATCGATGAAGTTTATGTATTTGGGAAAGCCCTTGATAATAAGCAAATTAGAAAATTATATGAGGATCAATTGCCCTTACCTGAGGTTATTTCCCAACCTCGGGTCTTGCCATCCGGGCCATCCGGCCCGGCTGAGTTTGGTGCGAATTATACTCGCCTGAATTATACCAAACAATGGGATCGACTCTGGCGCGTTGGGGATTACCCCGACGTTTTAGTGCGCTTTGCTGGAAACAATTGCCGATTGGTTTTTTGGCGAGGAACCAGTTTTGTCCCCTGCTGGGTAACTGAAAATGGGATTTGGTATACCAATGAGTGGGCTGAAACCTGGGGGTCAGATGTAACAAGTAGTGCTGAACCTCTAATGGATCGAGAGGCCCGGTTCAGTCATGTTCGAATTATCGAAAATAGCCCGGCCAGAACTATTGTACATTGGCGTTACGGTCTGGTAGATGCAGATTATAATTTTGTTGCTAAAGACATAGACGGGCGTGGTGAATGGGCCGATGAATATTACATTATATACCCAGATGGGATAGGAATCCGAAGAATTGATTTATACTATTCCAATCCTCTTAGAAAACACGATTGGGAGGAATCTATCGTCTTATTATCTCCTGGGCAACACCCAGATGAAGTAATAGAGGATCCAGAGATTATATTGGTTAATATGGATGGAGAAAGCCATCGGTATTCCTGGCGCGATAATTTGCCGGTGGAAATGAAAAAACCAGAAAAAGCTAACATTCATGTTGTTAATCTGAAAAGCAAGTATAAGCCCTTTTACATCATTTCTCCTGAGCCTTTTGAATCTGCTGAAGGCAAATATGAATCACCCTTTTTCCGAAATTATTCTGCTGCATTAGGGGAGAATTATCATCCGGATTCTGTTCCTAGTATTTATGGTTGGTGGAACCATTGGCCAGTGGCTCAAGTTCCAGGTGATGGCCGATGGGTCGAAACGAATGACAGGGCGTCGCATTTTAACCTGACCACCTTCACCCAGTGGAAGGATTATTACATGGATGAGCGCGTGAAAACCCGGATAATGTTGCATGGAATGACCCAGAATAAACCTGAAGAATTAGTCCCCCTTGCCAAAAGCTGGTTACATCCCCCAGAAATGCAGCTGGATGATGGTGAGGTTATGTATGAACCTGCAGAAAGAGCTTATCTGGTAACTAAATTAAGCAATTCAATTTTGAAAGGAAAACTGTTGGCAAATTCGGATCAACCGGCCTTAAGGCCTGCTATTATATTAAACAATATCCGCATAACTGATCCAAAGGTTGAGGTAAATGAACAAAGACTCACCGTTGGGGAGGATTTTCAGCATGGTGTGGTGAAAGAGCTGGAAAAGTGGAAGACTATTATCTGGATCGATGCAATTTTTGAAGAAAATGTAAATTTGTTGATCCGCTAGCCCAAAACCAAGGCTAGAATGAACCATAAAAAATTAAAAGGCCTTATTGCAGCAGTTCACACACCTGTCAATGAAGATTATTCATTAAACTTAGATTGTGTGCAAACTCAGGCAAATCACTTGGTTAAATGTGGTGTGGCCGGTGTTTATGTTAGCGGTACAACAGGAGAAGGACAATCATTTATCCCTGAAGAAAGGACGAAGCTTTTTCAAGCCTGGGGAAATACAGCGAAGGCAAATCATTTAACATTTATTGCTCATATTGGGCATAGAGAACAGGCTGAGGCATCCAATCTTGCCTTAGCGGCCAAGGATGCCGGCGCCCATGGCCTGAGTGCTATGTCCCCGCCCAACTCCAATATGAATGAGGCATGGGCATTGATTGAATGGTTAAAACCAATCCTAGCTGAAGTATCTAATCTGCCTTTTTATTATTATGATAGCCCTACAATAAGTGGTGCAGAAATTGACATGGCAGAATTTTTGGAAATTGCGGATCATGAATTAACATCGTTGGTGGGTTTAAAATTCAACAATCCAGATTTGGCGATGCTTAAAAAGTGCCTGACCATCCAGGATGGAAAATTTGATATTCTTTTTGGCGTGGATGAAATGTTGATCTCAGGATTGGATCAAGGATGCAGAGGAGCTGTGGGCAGCACGTATAACTTTGCCGCCCCTATATACCATAAACTGATTAAGGCTTATGAGTCTGGAGATCGAAATCAAGCGGAGAAATGGCAGGATTTTTCGATCCAATTCATTGATATTATTGCCAAGTATGATTTTTTACCGACAGCAAAAATACTCATGAAAAGATTTGGTGTAGATTGCGGCCCCGCCAGACCGCCCCACCATCAATTATCTCAAGACGAATTAGAATCTTTGTATAATGAATTAGACCAGATCAACTTTTTTGAGACCATTAATGGACAATAAACGAAAAAATGAACTAATAAATATATATCGGGAAGGATTGCTGGAAGATATCCTTCCATTTTGGTTTCCCAATGTTATCGATGAAAAATTCGGTGGCTATATGATCATACGTGACAGGGATGGCAGCATTCTGGATACTGATAAGGGGATGTGGACCCAGTGCCGGTTTGCGTGGCTTTTGGCTACGGTATATAACACTGTCGAAAAGCGTGATGAATGGTTAAAAGGTGCATTGCACGGTATTGATTTTATTGCCAAGCATGGTTTTGATGATGACGGGCGGATGTGGTTCCATGTTACTCGAGAGGGAAAACCCATCCGGAAAAGAAGGTATGTGTTCACCGAATTCTTTGCGGCGAAAGCTTTTGCCGCCTGTGCCAGGGCCAGCGGTGATGAAAAGCTGGTCCAGCGGGCGAATGAGACGTATCAACTCGCCAAAACTTATTTATTGAACCCGGACCTCGGTCCAAAAAAATTTACTGATACCCGTCCCACAAGAGGGTTGGCCGTCCCCATGATACGCCTGGGAGTAGCCCAGGAAATGCGTTTGAATCTAGAGGATGATTCCTATACGACTGAGGTGGATGAGGCCATTAATGAAATCAGAGATTATTTTGTAAAGCCCGAACTAAAATGCGTGATGGAAACGGTGGGGGATAATGGGGAAATCCTAGATCATTTTGATGGCCGCACGGTGAATCCAGGGCATGCCATTGAGGGGGCCTGGTTCATACTTTTAGAGGCGCGCCTGCGGGGCGATGATCCTGACCTAGTTCAACTGGGCTGCAATATGCTGGACTGGATGTGGAAGCGCGGCTGGGATGAAGAATGCGGTGGTATTTATTATTTTAGGGATTTAGAGGGTAAACCGGTCCAGGAATATTGGCACGACATGAAACAATGGTGGGTTCAAAATGAAACCGTTTTGGGAACCCTTTTGGCTTATTTAATCACTAAAGAATCACGGTATGCAGAGATGCACCGCCAGATCCACGATTGGGTCTATGCCCATTTTCCTGATAAAAAATATGGAGAGTGGTATGGGTATCTTCATCGGGATGGCCGTGTATCTGTCCCATTAAAAGGGAATATGTGGAAGGGGCCATATCACCTACCGCGAATGCTTTTGAATGGATGGAAATGGTTAGAGGCCGACCTAGAATCATAAAGAGTCAATCAATCAAGGTGACCTTTGTGAAGGTTCTCCTGATTGCATTTCCCCTTTTGCAGGTAGGAGAGCTAACCATTGCCAGAGTCTTTGGGAATCACATGGTTTCCGGACTCCCAATGGCGCCTTTTATGGATCATGAATAAGAAATCAATTATCACCCTGTTAATGATAGGGTCATTCTTGTGGGCGGTCCAGCCGATGGAATGGGAGGAACTTCCTGATCTACCGAACCAATTAGGCGTAGCCGGACCCTTCGTTGGCGTGCATAATGATGCTCTAATTTTAGGTGGCGGGGCCAATTTTCCGCTTGGGGTTCCCTGGGAAAAAACGGGTGATGGATTCGATTCTCCCAAATTTTATACGGATCAAATTCATGTATTGGTCAAAAATGGAGAATCATATCACTGGCGCAATAATCCTGTTAAATTAACCCGAAGCCTTGCCTATGGCGTTTCGATCCCAACGTCTAACGGCATTATTTGTATCGGCGGCGAATGGAAAGATCATGAAAAGGATCCACAGTCCAAAACATATAGGACAAATTCGGGTATTTCTGATGATGTATTCGTAATTCAGTGGCAGAATGAAATAAAGATCTCTAATAAATGGACTGGTCCGGGTGATGATGAAAATGTGGTACGGGATATTCCTAATTTGCCGATACCAACCACCGTCGCAGCCGGGACGATCATTGGAAATCAAATTTATATCATCGGTGGGGATAGCGGAAGCGGTGCCACCCAAAATTTCTGGATGTTGGATTTAAACCATCGCACTTCTCCGGAAAAATATAAATGGCAAACATTACCGGCCTGGCCAGGACCACCAAGAACCCATCTCTTAGCCAGTTCGCAAAACGATGGCAGGGAAGAATGCATTTTTATTTTTAGTGGCCGTGCCAAGCTCAACGGCCAATGGCAGATGCTCACCGACAGTTACAAATATATTCCCAGTCGCGGTGAATGGATCTCCCTGGGTGATATTCAGGTGTATGGCGAACCGGAAGCCCGATGTGTCATGGCCGGAACTGTGGCAAGAATGGGAGTGAACCATTTAGCCCTATTTGGTGGTGCCGATGGCAAGGGATTTTTATACCTTACGGGACTGGCTGACCAGATCGCCAAGGCTGAAGCAGAGAATAAAATTGAGACTGTTTCTCGCCTAAAAAAGGAACAGAAAGAATTCCTGAATGATCATCCCGGTTTCAGTGAAGATATTTTGCTTTATAATACAGTAACGAATCGCTGGACAAACTATGGCACACTGCCCGTTAAAAGTCACGTAACCACGACAGCTGTCCAATGGGGAGCATCCATCGTGATCCCCAGTGGAGAGATTGGCCCAGGTATTCGAACGCCTCATATTTGGAAGATGAATCAACTGGAATCCGGAGCCGGATTCGGGACCTTAAACTGGATTGTCCTAGGCCTTTACCTGGTCATACTTGTGGGTAAGGGATTTTGGATATCAAAACGGGGAAAAACAACAGATGATTTCTTTTTAGCCGGGAGACGAATTCCCTGGTGGGCCGCGGGGTTAAGCATTTATTCTACCCAACTCAGCGCTATTACCTACCTGGCCATTCCCGCCAAGACATTTGCCACGGACTGGGTCCGCTTTTTGATCCAACTGGGGATTATTGCTTGTGCGCCCATCGTGATCTATTTCTTTTTACCCTTTTTTCGGCGGTTGAATGTGACCAGCGCCTACGAATATTTAGAAATGCGATTCAGTTTGGCCATTCGATTATTGGGCAGCAGCTCTTTTGTCATCTTTCAATTGGCCCGTATGGGTATCGTGATCCTGCTTCCCGCCCTTGCATTATCAGCTGTAACGGTTCTTGATGTTATTACATGCATCATCTTGATGGGAGCGCTCAGTACATTATATACAGTCCTGGGTGGTATCGAAGCAGTCATCTGGACAGACGTATTACAAACAGTGGTGCTGTTGGGCGGTGCATTGGTGGCCTTGGTGATCATGATGATGAATATTGATGGTGGATTATCTGAAGTTATTTCGCTTGCGGCTGATCAGGGAAAGTTGGCGTGGGTCAATTTGGACTGGAATCTAACCGATGATACACTGGGAGTGATATTGCTCGGGGCCATTTTTACCGTATTACTTCCCTATACCACCGATCAGTCGGTGGTACAACGCTATTTAACCACTAAAGATGAGAAGGCTGCTGCAAAAGCCATTTATACCAATGGATGGTTGGCGATTCCGGGATCGGTTCTGTTCTTTGGCCTGGGGACAGCGTTATTCATTTATTTTCAACAGTTTCCATCCCATTTACCGCCGATCGAAAAGGCAGACCAGGTCTTTCCTGTCTTTATCGTGAATGAGATGCCCGCCGGGTTGGCCGGGTTACTCATCGCCGGCGTTTTCGCCGCTGCCATGAGCAGTTTGGATTCAAGTTTGCATTCCATTGCAACCGTGCTGACTACGGACTTTGTACAGCGCCTTCGTCCGGGACAAACAGACCTACTTTCTACCGCTAAAAAATTGACATTCATTTTGGGATTACTGGGTATAGTTTCTGCCATCGTCATCGCATCAATGGATGTCAAACATTTATGGGATTATCTCATGAATATTATTGGCCTTTTGCTTGGGGCATTAGGCGGACTATTTATGTTAGGGATATTTACGAAACGCGTTCACGCTTCTCATGCATGGGTCGGTGTGGCGGGGTGTGTTTTATCCTTATGGTGGGTAAAGAATTACACGGACCTTAATGGCCTCCTTTATGGTGCCATTGGAACCGGAAGTTGTTTCCTTATGGGATTTTTAGCCAGCAGTCTTTTTCCTCAAAAAACTGATGGATTAAAGGGCCTTACTTGGTGGTCCCGTAACAAGGAGATATAAATCTAGTGAGTCGATTAAAATACTGGATTATCTTGATTGTTATATCAGGGCTTAACAATTTATTTGCCCAAAATGAAGAATCTTCATTTAAAGCAAAGTTCCAAGTTGAAACTTTAAAAACGCACCAATAAAACTGATTCCCTTCCCACAAAAAGTAGTGTGGAGAATCAACTTTATCTCAATAAAAAATATTCAAATTTCTGATCAAGAAAACCTGTCACAAGCAAATTTAGAAGAATGGATAAAAAAATGAATTTAACTAACAAGAATTTCCAAATTGTGAATATTCAATTCCTTAATGTTATCACCTTCCTTTTATTGTTAACTGCTTGCAATATGGAAAAAAGCGAAAGTATAATCCTAGATCAAAAAGCAGCTCTAACTCAAGATGGAATTAAACCTGTAATTGATAAGTGGCTCGAGTTATGGAAAACGTATGATTTAAATATGCTTGATGAAATTTTTCTCCAAACTGAGGATCTCACTTATTTTTCATCTGAAAAGGAAGGTTTGATGATTGGATACCAACATCTAAAGCTACACCACTCAGGTTTTGGCTTTGTAGAAGGCGGAAAGCAACCTGAAAAATCACTTTGGTTAGAAGACATGGAAACAAAAATTTATGGAGAAACTGCAATGGTAGCTGCTATATGGTATTTTGGTGATAAAAATATTGTCAAAGATAGTGTTTCAAATGGCCCTGTTACTTTTATTTTTATTAAAGATAAACAAGACAACGTGAAAATAGCTCACACGCATTTTGCTAATTATTAAATTGACTATATAATCCGAATGAAACGCCTCTGGCTCAAATAGCCTCCTCACGGGGGCTTTTTTGTTTGCATGGTATTTTTTGTTAGATTGACACGATTAAATTGGTTGATAAGAGAGTGAAGAATTAAATGCATAAACTATTACTACCGATATTGATACTCACCCTATTTCTGGCATCATGCTCTTCAAGAATACAGAATGAGGGAAAACAAAATGCAAAAGGAAAATACCAAGGAAAAGATACAATGCTCCTGGATAAGAACTCTATGCACATAAATCCCATGAATGATTTTGGTATGACGGCCAGCAATGTTTTTTTCTATTATTCTAACCTTGCTCGGGCGACCAAATTTTATACCGAGACATTAGGGTTGAACGTTGCTGCAGATTATGGGTTTGCCAAGATTCTCCAAGTCGCTCAGACCTCATTCATAACACTGGTTGATGAAACCAAAGGGATGCACAAGTCCAGTGAGCCCAAGAGCGTGGCGATTGCCCTGATTACGGATCAGTTGGATGAGTGGTTTGATTATATCGAGAAACAGGATGTCGAGATCAAGGCTCCTTACAACCCCAAAGAAGGACGGCCTCATCATGGCTTTGTTGCAATTGATCCCGAAGGATATTTCCTTGAATTCGAACGGTTTAACATTCATGAGGAAAATGAAAAGTTGAGTCCCGTACTGGATAAATCGCCCACCATTTATCCACCCAACGATCAGAATACAACCGTCCCGCCGGGGCTTGGTTTTAAGGCCACTGTGGTTTGGTTCTATTACAAGGATATGGAAGGTATTCAGCGTTTTTACGAGGACGTGATGGGCTTCGATCTGATCGTGGACCAGGGGTGGGCGAAGATCTATCCCATTTCACCGTCCGGATATTTTGGTCTGGTCGACGAACAACGCGGCATGCATAATTTCACGGAACAGAAGGCCGTAACCATGTCGTTCTGGACGGATCGTCTCGATGATTGGTACGCCTACGCCAGCACCCACGAAGCCATTAAGATGCGTTCCAGAAAGATTGAAGATGGGAGCCCAGAATACCGTGCGTTTGTCGGCTATGATCCCGAAGGATATTATATAGAATGGGATGTATTTAACGATGTTCCGGATAATGAAGAGCTGTTAAAGATATTGAAAGAACAGTAATGTATGACGTTTTCCTGAAACTGATCACACGTATCAGTGATCTGATGTGGGGCCCGTGGACGATGATCTTCATCGCCTTCGTTTCAGTTTACCTGACCATTCGCACCCGATTTTTCCAGGTGTCGAGTTTTGTATACATACTGCGCAATACCTTCGGGCGCATGTTCGATCGAAGTAGCAATCAAAGTAAGGAACGAATAACACCCTTCCAGGCGACCACGACATCACTGGCGGGCACGGTTGGCATGGGCAACATGGCTGGCGTTGCGACTGCACTTTCCATCGGTGGCCCCGGTGCGATCTTCTGGATGTGGGTTTTGGCTTTCTTCGGCATGATTACGAAAATGGCCGAAGTCACGATTGGTGTTCACTATCGTGACGTCGATGAGAATGGGCACACCCACGGTGGGCCGATGTATTACATCAACAAGGCCCTGGGCTGGAAGTCCCTTGCTGTGCTCTTCAGCATCGGCGTTACAATTAATTGTTTTTTTAGTTCGTCATTGCTGCAGGCGCATACCGTTGGACGCGCGTTTAATGCAAGCTATGGCATTAGCCCCTACCTGGTCACTGGCGTGATGGCTATTGTTACGGCGACAGTTGCAATAGGCGGCGTGCGTCGAATCGGACGTTTCTGCGAAGCGCTTGTTCCTTTTATGACCGTGATGTATTTGGCCGGTGGTATTGTCATTCTGATAGCAAACGCGTCGCAACTGTCTTCTGTGATCGGAGAAATTTTCCGTTTTTCGTTGGCACCGGCGCCGGCCGTTGGCGGATTTACGGGCGCCGCCGTCCTTTCGGCGATTCAGATGGGTATGGCGCGTGGTATGTTGTCAAACGAAGCAGGGCTAGGGACAGCTCCAATGGTGCATGCAAACGCGGAAACATCGCACCCGTTCAGACAAGGTCTCTGGGGTGCGGCAGAAGTATTTATCGACACCACCGTGGTCTGCACGATTACGGCATTTATCATTCTTTCATCCGGTGTTCTTGCCAATGGCAACACCGGTATCGAGATGTTGCTGGATGCATTTGCAACATATTATTCGCCTGAATTGACCAATGCGTTTATTTCAATCGCGATATTGACGTTCTGTTTATCAACCCAGATCGGGTTCTTCGTTTACTTCGAGACTGCAGTCGTGAGCCTGTTCGGGGAAAACGTGTTCCGCTACGTGAAGTGGGTTTATTTTTTGCCCGGCGTAGTATTTGCCGGTATTATCAATGTTGATCAGCTCTGGGCGCTTGCGAACATATCCGTGGCGGCCAGCGCATTGCCTAACCTCGTAGCATTATTGATCCTGTCTGGTGTCTTCATGACATTGATGAAGGATTACCTTTCAGGAGAAAACCGGTTCGCAACGGCCAGCACGGATGCGAGCAAACAATATGTACGAATGGCAAATCAATAACTTAAGGGAGTATCAAAACAATGTCGTCGCACAAACTAGATGAATCCGCGAGTGGTGTTTACATCATTTCGGCAACCCCGTTTACCGATAATGGCGAAGTCGATATGGATAGTGCCGATCGGCTTGTTGACTTCTACATAGAAAAAGGAGTGTCGGGAATAACCATACTTGGCATGATGGGCGAGGCACAGAAAATGGCGCTCAAGGAGTCCGAGAGTTTTCTCGACAGGATCATGAAGCGGGTTGGAGGCAAAGTGCCGGTGATCGTAGGCGTATCTGACGCCGGGCTTGACAATCTTGTTTATCTATCGAAGTCAAGTATGGATAGGGGTGCTGCCGGGGTTATGGTTGCACCGCTGGCCGGCTTGAGGACCGAAGAAAAGGTCTACAATTACTTCAGCCAGGCGTTCGATGCGTTCGGCGATGATATCCCGGTCTGCTATCAAGATTATCCGTTTGCTACCGGAACCGAGATTTCGGTGCCACTGTTCAACCGGCTGGTTGCCGACTTCGACCAATTGGTCATGCTGAAGCATGAAGAGTGTCCGGGTCTGAACAAGATCTCGAAAGTGCGACAAGCATCAGACAAGGGATTGCGTCGCGTTTCGATTCTCTGTGGAAATGGCGGCCTATATCTGCCGCAGGAACTGGCGCGCGGTGCAGATGGCGCGATGACCGGGTTTGCCTACCCCGAGATGCTTGTTGCGATGGTTGCATTATATCAGGCGGGCGAGCACGACAAGGCCGAGGATATCTTTGACGCCTACCTGCCGCTGGTAAGGCATGAACAGCAACCTGGATTTGGACTGGCCCTGCGCAAAGAAGTACTACACCGCCGCGGTGTAATTTCGTCGCCGAAAGTACGTGGGCCAGGGCTAAAGCTGAACTCAATTGATCAGAAAGAACTGACGCGGCTGATTAGTCGCGTAGAAAAAAATCTGGAGGCTATGTAAATATGGATCTTAGAATTAAGGGAAAACGGACACTCGTAATGAGTAGCGAGCCTGCAAGTAATATGACAAATGGACTGATTCGCTATGATAGTGGATCGATCAGAGGCGTTTGATTGAGATGTCTGATTTTGATCTGAAGATCAGTAACGGGACTGTCGCCAATTCGGCGGAGACCTTCAGCGCTGATATTGGTGTTAAAGATGGAAAGATCATCGCCATAGGCAAAAAACTTGGCGATGCTGATCACGAGATCGATGCAAGCGGAAAGTATGTCCTTCCCGGTGGTATCGAGGCGCACTGCCATATCGAACAGGAATCCTCCAGCGGGCTGATGACATCGGATGACTATTACTCCGGTAGCGTTTCGGCGGCATTTGGCGGTAACACCTGCATCGTTCCATTTGCAGCACAGCATCGAGGCCAGTCATTGAAGGATGTACTCGAGACTTATCACGATCGGGCCGGGCCGAAGTCTGTTGTTGACTACTCGTTTCATCTCATCATTTCTGACCCGACGGATGCGGTTCTGCATCAGGAATTGCCAAAAGCGATCGAAGGGGGCATTACCTCCTTCAAGGTCTACATGACCTACGATCGGTTGATTGTCGATGACGGACAAATGCTGGATATTCTGGCGGTCGCGAAAAAACATGGTGCGTTGACTATGATCCATGCCGAAAATAATGCGATGATCAAATGGATGAGCGGCAAGCTTATCGACTCCGGTCATAGCGCACCGAAATATCATGCGCTGAGTCATCCAAGAACAGCCGAATCCGAAGCTATCAACCGGGCGATCTCGCTTGCCGGATTCCTTGATGCACCGATTCTGATTGTGCATGTATCAACGGAGGCCGGCGCACGGATAATCGCTAAAGCCCGTTATGATGGACGTAAGGTATTTGGTGAAACTTGTCCGCAGTACATGTTTTTGAACGCGGAGCAAATGGATTTGCCGGGTATGCACGGCGCCAAACTTTGTTGCAGTCCACCATTACGCGATCGTGCTTCGCAGGAAAAAATCTGGCGCTGTATACAAAATGGCACTTTCCAGGTCTACTCGTCCGATCACGCACCCTATCGTTATGATGACACCGGGAAACTGCATGCAGGTCCAAATCCGGGCTTCCCGCAAATAGCCAATGGTCTGCCAGGTATCGAGATGCGCCTGCCGTTGCTATTTTCCGAGGGCTTCGTTAAGGGTCGCATCACTTTGAATCATTTCGTCGCGTTGGCGGCCACGAATGTGTCGAAAATCTATGGTTTGGACCACTGCAAAGGCTCAATCACTGAAGGCAGGGATGCGGACATCGCAATCTGGGATCCTGACGTCACGCGCGTGGTCAAAGCAGAAGATATGCACGACAATATGGAATACACGCCATACGAAGGCATGGAGATTTCAGGGTGGCCGACCACGGTTATTCAGCGCGGCGAAGTCATTGTTGAAGGCAACGAGCTGAAAGCCATTCGGGGTGCTGGCGAGTTTGTGCCGCGCAAAACAGCCGAGATCACGGGCATGCCCGGCAGGCTGGCGCCGGAACTCGACCCGGATAAGAACTTCGGTGTTGACCTCGAAATCTGATGTCACGAATCCTCGTAATCAATCCGAATTCCAATGAGAGCGTAACAGAAGGCCTCAGGGAATCACTTCATTTATTCAACGCTTCGGCCGAAATTGAGTGCTGCACTCTTGAAGATGGGCCTTTTGGCATCGAAACCGGTGAAGATATAGCAAACGTTATACCACTGGTCGTACAAAGAATCTCGAAATCACCCAAATTCGACGCCTACGTGATTGCTTGTTATTCAGACCCCGGACTTGCTGAATGTAACGAACTGTTCAGTAAACCCGTGTTTGGTATGCAGCGAAGCGCAATTGAGAAAGCGATATTAACCGGGGGCAGATTTGGTGTTCTTGCATTATCAGAACAGTCCATCGAAAGGCATATGGCCTACATGCACGGTCTTGGTCTTGATGAACAACTGGCAGGTGAGTTGCCGTTAGATATCTCGGTTCATGAAGCTGCCAACGATGCTAGTAGTTTTGAAAAAATTATCAATCAGGGCCGTCGTCTTATCGACGAATTGGGAGCTGATGTGTTAATCCTTGGCTGCGCCGGGATGGCGTCGTACAGGGAGCCCTCAGAGAAAGAACTGCAAGTGCCCGTTATTGAACCGGTACAAGCAGCAGTCAGTATCGCAATAGAAGCACTTCAGTCAGTCTCATAACCCCATTTGTCATGATGCATAGGGGATTCATCCGACCACTTCTTTATAGATTCTATAGTTATTTAATCCCATAACTTTTTCAAGCTTACGTTCGGAGAAACCTCTTTTTTTAAGGCCATCCCAAATCGCTTCCATTCGCCGAGGACCATTAAGCTCATCTATGAAAAGAGGCCAGTGGCTTGTATCAAAATTGTTGCCTTCTTCCCGTTTTAGTTCAGCGATATATTCATCAGACATTTCAATCACACGGTGATCACGATCACTGCCAATACTTACATGATCAATCCCGGCAACTTTGATAGCATGTTCAATATGGTTTAGGTAATGTTCAAAAGCTCCTTTTCTAATATTTGTCACAAACGGTCTGATCTGACATATGCCAATTACACCACCTTTATTTGCAACAAATCTCATATTTTCATCCGTGGTGTTTCTGACATTTTTATACACCGCCTCACAGGCTGTATGAGAAACGATGACCGGTACTTTAGACGCATCAACTGTATCAGACATGGTTTGCATGTTGGCGTGAGAGAGGTCGATCAACATACCAACCTCATTCATTTTTTCAACTAGCTCAAGTCCAAAATATGTCAAACCCGCACCTGTCCTTTCTTTACATCCAGCACCTGCCCAATTCTGATAATTATAGGTTATTTGCGTTGAACGAACACCCAGTTCATAAAACGTATCAACTAAGTCCAAGTCACGGCTAAACTGTGTAGAATTTTGAAACAGATAAAATATAGCAAGTTTGCCCTCCTGGCGGGATATGTTAATATCTGAGACTTTGATGGCTTTCGTATACAGATCGGGATATTTTGCAATAAGACGATCATAATGCAAGATTCCATCTTTCGCAGCTTCAAAAGCTTCATGCTCAAAAGTTTTAGGATCACAAAGTGTGACAGTTATGGCATTTAGGCCGCTATCCAAGATTTCCTTGATTAATTTACGAGGATAGACATCGCGGATTTCTCCCATGGCATCAAATACCAAAGAGTTCTTGGTGGAAGTGGATTGAGCTCTTGAAGACGCCATTAGTCCAGTTCCCAGAGCCGAGTAGCCTACTGCTGCAGATATTATTTTGATGAAATCTCTGCGGTACATTTTCATATTTGATATCCCAATAATCTTAATTGAAGTTTGATCCGGCTCAATTTATTATCTGATAAAATTACAGACACTGGGTTCAAAAGTGACAGACACATTGTTGGGTAATTTTTTGTAATTTTCTACCAAAACCAAACTAGAAGGAGAAAATCATGTTAAAAAGATTAATTGGAATCATTATTCCATTACTTACATGCTGTAGCTTATTTGCTCAAGATTATATTTTATTTGAAAATATTTATCTTGAGCCTATTAATGGTCAGACCACAAAACTTGTACAAGGCGTAAAAAAACATAATGCGAAATATCATGATGGCGTAAACGGCCCTAAAGCATATTTATTTTTCGTTTGGACAGGCGAGTATTCAGGTCAATATGTATGGGTCAAGGGCCCAATAAAATGGTCTGATTTGGATGGTGCAGCAGGAGAAGCCCATACTAAGGATTGGGAAATGAATGTAGATAAATATGGCAGAAGCCATAACATTCAATATTTTTTGCGCGATGAGGATTTAACTTACAATCCAAACAACGAAACGGTTGGTGAGAA